>Ga0209347_1001991_pt1 | contig 29072 bp, 29 predicted proteins | sample AutmiccommuBRH23_FD_187382 | JGI IMG/M metagenome (GOLD analysis project Ga0209347, IMG submission 187382) | Deep subsurface microbial communities from Mt. Terri, Switzerland - Autotrophic microbial communities BRH/23 (SPAdes) (version 2) | ecosystem: Environmental > Aquatic > Deep subsurface >...
TTTTTCTTCCTTCAGAATCTCAAGAACTATTTGAGCCTTGAAGGTGTCTGTGTAACGTTTTCTCATGAGTTAATTGTATCTTAAATTTGGCCTTTTGGTTGTCCGATTTCCTGGGTCCATTATAGATAACCCGATCATCCGGCATCCGGTGACGGGCCTGCCTTATGTCCCCGGTTCTTCGCTGAAGGGGCGCATGCGCTCATTGCTTGAGTTAACACGCTCAGAGACAACCCAGCGGACGGGCCAGCCCTGCGATTGCGGCAGGTGTGGAATCTGTATGATTTTCGGAACCCATAAAGCCAGGGAAAGCAGGCTCGGCCCAACCAGAATCATTGTCAGGGACGCCTACCTTGCGCCCAGGTCAGTGGAAGAACTAAGAGTCGCCAACCAGGAAAAAGGCATCTATTATTCAGAAGTAAAGCACGAGAACCTGATTAACCGGAAAACGGGAAAAGCGGAACACCCACGGCCCAATGAACGTGTTCCCGCCAATACGGAGTTTCAATTTGAAATCGTGCTGAGGATTTTCGAGGGCGACAATGAAAAACAGAACCTTGATTTTGTCAGGGAAGGCCTGGCCCTTGTTCAAAAAGAGTACCTGGGAGGTTCCGGGTCCAGGGGGTACGGCAAGGTGCGCTTCTTGAACACAACCCTTGACGGCGCTCCATTTGTAATTGAAGAGGGGAAATAAATGCACACCTATCGAATAAAGCTCCGGCTGAACGGTGGTTTAATCACGCCGTTTCATGCCGACACGGTATTTGGCGGGCTCTGCTGGGCTGTCAGATACAGCGAAGGGAATAAATCCCTTGAAGCGATGCTGGCTGATTACCGTGCGGGCAGGCCATGGTTCGTGCTCTCCAACGCGTACCCCGGCGATATGCTGCCAAAGCCGATGATCAAGGTAAAAAACCCACCGGCTGCGAGTATCAGCGAGCAAGTCCTGCAGGCCAGGGATGCAAAGCGCCTGAAAAAGGTAGAATTCTTGACCCCGGATGAGTTTGTGGCGCTGGCCGGCGGTTCTCCAATCGCCATTCAAGACAAGAAAAAACCCATCAAACGAATTGCCACGATGCATAACCAGGCCGAACGCAGCTACGGGTCAACCGCCGAAGGCGGCCAGCTTTTTGAACAACTGGAAAGCTATTTGGATTCCGATCCCAACCCTGATCCTGAGCCCGATCACGGTTACCTGACTATTTACATCAAGCTACAAGAACCTGGTTTGCGGGACTGGCTGAAGGGGCATTTCCTTTCCCTTGGTCAGACTGGACTTGGCAAAAGAAAATCGGTGGGAAAAGGTTCCTTCACTGTGATTGATTTTGAAGAATGTGATATATTTGGATACGTCATGGAACCGAATGCTTTTCTCAGCCTCTCAAACTTCGTTCCCGCCACGGACGATCCGGTCCTCGGACACTATAAGACCTTTGTCAAGTACGGCAAACTGGGTGAAGAATACGCCTCGTCGGAATATCCCTTTAAGAGGCCGTTGTTGATGATTCAGTCCGGATCTGTATTTCTTTTGAACAGCGAAGTAAAGCCATTTTACGGTAAAATGATTGAAAACATAGCGCCCGCGTATCCACAAGTCCTGCAATACGCGCTGGCTTTCAGCGTTCCCGTTAGGCTGGAGGGGTGGAATTGAAGGTTTTACTTTCCTTTGTGGGGGAACAGGACCCCTATTCTGATAAAACCGGTGAAGAAGGTTCCATCGTTACGCTGTGCCGTCATCTTAAACCAGAAGTGATCTATTTGTACCCTTCCGCAAAAGGATTTGGCGTCAAGAGCGAAACACAGTCGAGGGCGCAGGATACGGAAATCTGGATTAACAGCGAGATAAACAAGGAGGCTCAGGTTTTTGTAATTCCGTTACAAGTGGTCGACCCCACCGACTATTCATCCATATTGCCTCTCGTCAGGCGGGTGGTGGAAAAAACGCTCCGGGATTTCCAGCAAGTGGAGTGCGAAATACACTTAAATTGTTCTTCGGGGACTCCCCAATTAAAAAGCACCTGGCTGATTCTGGCTAACGCCGGTTTGTTCAAAAACTGCCGGCTGTGGCAGGTGGCAAACCCTCTTTTTAAAAGTGAAAAACGAGTCAGCTTGATCGAGATAACTTTTTTAGAAGAAGAAAACCTGCTCTCAAGAATTAAGCATTATGCGGAAGAGTTTTTGTTTCAGAGGATGTCGGAAGAGTGCCTCCGGCTGAAGGACATAAGCGTATACTCCGGCCGCAAGGAGAAGGCCGGTTTGTTGAGCAGGATATTCAGGGCTTACCAGAACTGGGATCTTATTCGTTATGATGACGCCTATAAAAGGCTGTACAGTGTGTTGAATGAAGTTCGGGCGACCATAGATTTGAACGATTTGTCAAATGTTCTGGAAGCGCAAGTACAAATGCTGGCAAAACTAAAAGGCAACACAACAGAGGAAAATGAATATAACCTTGTCGATTTGTATATGAACGCCAGGCGCAGGTTGATCCGGTCCGATTTTACAGATACCCTGTCAAGGTTTTGGCGAATATATGAGGGAATCCTATTTGCGCACCTTCGCAATGTCTACTACATCGAGCCAACGGATTTGGCGAAGAGCGGCGATAAGTCAAGGGTTAAAGCGATTACTGGCGGAGGGTATTTCTACCCGGGAATCAATAAGCTGAGCATTGTCACTTCAGAGACGGTTCTTGCCGGGATTTTTAAAGATAAAGTATTTCGAAAAATAGGCGATAAATATATTCCTGTTAAAAGGGGACAGTCTACTCAGAAAATGAAACTTTCAGAATTATTGAAAGAACTTCGTGAAAGACGGAACGAATCCATCGTGGCGCATGGGATGAAACCGGTTGCTGAGGATGATGCCGTTAACTGCTTAGAAGCGATAGAATCTGTAATGGAAGAATTAATTCCTGCGGCAGTCTCGCTGATCGAAAATTATTCCCTGAAAGAAAAGCAAATGGAGCTTGTTATCAGTGTGCTGGATCAAGCATTTGCCTATTAGAAATGGCCGGGGCAAGGAATGATTTGAGTATGCGACTGTTGCGGGAACGAAGGTGGCAGCGACTTGTAAATAATACCGGATCTTATTTCATTATTTAAGAGAGGAGTAGAACTCCTTTTTTTCTTTATATCAGGCAATTCTTTGCTGTACTGGATAATCATTCCTGATCATGGGAATAATAAAAGAAAAAAGGTGGGGTTATTATGTTTTGTATAGCTGCTTTAAGATCCCGTATCCCATGTCTTTTATCGGAATATACCGGTGTAAAATCGACCTGCTTCAAATCTAAACTAAAATGGGCCGGGGTGGCCTGACTTGGAACTGCTCGTTACCAACTTCGGATCCTTCCTGGGGAAAAAAAGCGAGCGGCTGGTGCTGAAAGAAAACGGCAAGGTTGTAAACGAAATCCCCTTTCACGATCTGGAGCAGGTTGTCATCGATACGGCCGGCGCCAGCCTGTCGACGGACGTGATCCGGGAGTGCATGGAAAACGGGATCCAGATCAGTTTCCTCACCCCTTCAGGAAAACCCTATGCCAAGCTCGTCTCCCCCTACCTAACCGGAACGGTGATCACCCGCCGTCAGCAGCTCCTTGCTTTTTATGACGAAAGGGGAATCGCCCTGGCGAAACTTTTCATCGAAGGAAAGCTGAAAAACCAGGTCAACGTGCTCAAGTACTTTGCTAAGTACCGGAAAGGCGTGGACCGGGAGCTTTACGAAAGTGTATACAGCATCTATTGTCAGATTGAAAAGGTAGCGGGGGAACTGAACAGCATCAAAGGCAAGTGTATCGACGACGTGCGCGGTCAGGTCATGTCTGCGGAAGGGCGGGCCGGGAACCTCTACTGGCAAGGGGTAAAGTTCCTGACCGGTGAAAAGGTGAATTTCCCCGGAAGGAAGCACCGGGACAGCACCGACCCGGTGAACTCGTTGTTGAATTACGGATACGGTATGCTCTACCGGCAGGTTGAAGGAGCCGTTATCCTGGCCGGACTCGACCCGTTTGGCGGTTACTTGCACGTGGACAGGCCCGGCAAGCTGAGCCTGGTTTACGATTTTGTGGAGGAATTCCGCCAGCAGGTGGTTGACCGGGTGGTGGTGGCCATGTTGAATAAAGGTGCGGAAATTAGAATGGAGGATGGGATGCTGGCGTCCGTGACCCGAAAAGACCTGCAGGAGCGGATCGTAGAGCGTCTGGACGCACAGGAGAGGTTCCAGGGCAAAAAGTATAAACTGCGCACCATCATCCAGATGCAGGCTCGCCGCATCGCCACCTTTTTACGGGGGGAGGCCAAGTACCGGCCTTTCGTCGGCGGGTGGTGAGGTGAAGACACTGGTGATTTACGACATCGTCGAGGATAAAATCCGCGCAAAGGTTTTCGAGGCGTGCAAAGATTACGGCCTGACCCACATTCAGTATTCGGCATTTTTCGGGGACTTGAACCACAACCGGAGGGAAGAGCTAAAGCAGCGTCTGGCCAAGACACTGGGGAGAAATAGCGGTGAAATTGTGATCTGCCCGGTATGCGACAAAGATATGAGACTTCTCGTCAATATCAGCGTAAAACCAGGAGCCTGCCGTGATGCTTAATCTCAGAGTGACCGACGTAAAGCAGTATTTCTACTGCCCGCGGATCATTTACTTTACCTATGTCTGCCCGGTGCAGAAAAAAGTAACGGCCAAGATGCAGTACGGCAAGGACGCTCACCTGGAACTGGACCGCCTGGAAAAGCGGCGCACCTTCAAGCGCTACAACTTTAAGGAAGGAGAAAGAAAGTTTCACGCTTCCTTGTACTCGTCGCGGCTTGGCCTGGAGGGAAAGCTCGACATGCACATTGTTGCCGGCGAGGAAATTTTTCCCGTAGAGTTCAAGCACACTGCAGCCGGTCCTTCGCTGAGCCACAAATACCAGCTGGTGGCTTACGCCATGCTCCTGGAAGACAGATACAACCGGCCTGTGAGATATGGATTCCTCTGCTACAACTCATCTAACGAGGTCATACCCGTTGATATAACCCCCAACGCCCGGCTTCATGTGAAGGAAACCATGGTCAGAATTCGCTTGATGGTTTCTGCAGAAAAAATGCCAGCAAGGACCATCCATAGGGGCCGCTGTGTAGACTGTGAGTACCGCAACTTTTGCGGAGACGTGTGAGGTGAACCAGATGTACTTTTTAACCGATGAGGAAAAAAAGCAATTGTTAAAAAATTATCTGCCCCGTTCCCGGCAAATGAACATCGCTGAGGAATTGCGCGGGTGGAATTGGCATCAGCCTCCGCTGGCGCCGGTTTACGATTTAAGACTGGCCCTTTACGAAATAGCCAACTCTTACTGCCCGACCAACCGCGACCTTTACCTGAGGCGGATTGACCGCATTCGCTCAAAACCAAATGCCGCAATGATCAGGGGAAAGGTATTTCACGAAGTTTTGGTGCGCGCGCTTGTGCGGGTGAAAAGGTTGATTTACGAGAAAGGCGTGGGGAATTACCTTGAGATTTTATGTGAGCTGAATAAGCCGCTGAACATGGACTTTATCTCGGAATATCGAAACCAGATGCAAGAGGAAGAATATGCGGAGCTACTGAAAAAAGCGGAGGCCCTGGCCGCCTTTGAAAACGCCCGGGTGACGGCTCGCATCCAAGAGTACCTCGTAAAACAGCCCTATATAGAAGAAGACTCTCTGGCAACCCTGGCCGTGCCGGTGGTGGTCGAGCAAAAATTGGACGGAACCTTTATCGGCCTCAGCGCAAATTTAAGCGCTGATGCTTTTACCTTTTCCGAACCGATGATTTTGGATTTGAAATTCGGTGAGCCGAAAAAGTTTCACCGTCTTGCCACGACCGGCTATGCCCTGGTAATGGAGGCCATCTATGAATTCCCAATCAATATCGGCTGTATCGTTTACGGGGAGTTTAAAAACGGACGGCTTGGGGTTAAAAAGGACATCCACATCATTGATGACGAACTCCGCCAGTGGTTTATCGAAGAGCGTGACGAAAAAATGCGCATGATTTATGAAGAGATCGATCCGGGAATCGGGAAGTGCTACGATAGCTGTCCAAATATTTTACACTGCAGGGGGTAAAATAAAAAAGGATTTTTTGCATTTATAGAAAATTGTATTGTATAGGGTTTTTTAGCCAGTTTCGAAAATAGGCGGGGGTTTTTTGCAGAAAAAACATTTTCGAAAAATTGGCCGCTGCAGACCCCTATTGATTTCCCATGAAGCCAGGTATATCAAGGGTTACAGGTTACCTATCACGGTCGGTTTCACCAGACGACCCGATAACAAGGGGACTGAAAGGCGGTCTCAGTGAGGAGTAGGTGCCGTTCCTGATACAGTTTCACCAGACGACCCGATAACAAGGGGACTGAAAGCTGTAATGATGACGCTTATCAGAAATATTGCTTGGTCTGGTTTCACCAGACGACCCGATAACAAGGGGACTGAAAGGGCCCGAGACTTCATTCGGTCCAACCCCACCCTGTCAGTTTCACCAGACGACCCGATAACAAGGGGACTGAAAGAAAGATAAGTTTTCGGCGTTATTATACGGTTTATATTGTTTCACCAGACGACCCGATAACAAGGGGACTGAAAGTGACAGGTATAAGCGCGATAGGCTTGCCAATGATCTCGTTTCACCAGACGACCCGATAACAAGGGGACTGAAAGTGGATGCGACTGGCCGGAGACATATGAGTACATGGACGTTTCACCAGACGACCCGATAACAAGGGGACTGAAAGTAATGGTAATGATCTTCCATGGAATGCATGTGAGAAGTTTCACCAGACGACCCGATAACAAGGGGACTGAAAGACAAAGAGTTATCTTACCTCTTAGGTGGCGAGATGAGTTTCACCAGACGACCCGATAACAAGGGGACTGAAAGCAGACTTAAAATCCGATAGTCCCTACCGTACTATTTTGTTTCACCAGACGACCCGATAACAAGGGGACTGAAAGTGCTGGGGGGCTGTCTGCTGCTCCCTACGGGCAACTTGTTTCACCAGACGACCCGATAACAAGGGGACTGAAAGATCCTATTCACCACCTTTCAGTTTTGTGGAAACTTCAAGTTTCACCAGACGACCCGATAACAAGGGGACTGAAAGCTCGCATTCTTTCGCAGCTGATACAGTCCAAAAACCCGTTTCACCAGACGACCCGATAACAAGGGGACTGAAAGGACACATGTTCTGATAGAGGGCGGTAAAATTAGGACGTTTCACCAGACGACCCGATAACAAGGGGACTGAAAGCTCGTAAACATCCGCACCGCAGCCGGGACACTGCCGGCGTTTCACCAGACGACCCGATAACAAGGGGACTGAAAGAGGTCAATGTATTGGAGGCAGAAATCACACCCTTCAAAGTTTCACCAGACGACCCGATAACAAGGGGACTGAAAGTGAGTGTCGCCTTTGCCTTGGCAGAGTTGAAGGCGCGTTTCACCAGACGACCCGATAACAAGGGGACTGAAAGTAATTATCATCTTGAACCTCACACGACTAAAGTCGCGTGTTTCACCAGACGACCCGATAACAAGGGGACTGAAAGCTTCAGCCCTTTCTTGAGTTTCTTTCTGGCATTCTCGCGTTTCACCAGACGACCCGATAACAAGGGGACTGAAAGGGATAAAAAACCGGCGCTTCAGGTTTGCACAAAGGAGTTTCACCAGACGACCCGATAACAAGGGGACTGAAAGAACAATCCTGCCAGCCATATTCCGCCACTCAATAATCCGTTTCACCAGACGACCCGATAACAAGGGGACTGAAAGACGGTCGGCACCTATTTTCCAGAAGGTTACCTGGTAGTTTCACCAGACGACCCGATAACAAGGGGACTGAAAGGGCGTAAAGCTCCATAAACTCCTCCAGAGACATTTCCCGTTTCACCAGACGACCCGATAACAAGGGGACTGAAAGATCAGGTTAGGATAATCTCGGGCCAGGGTCAGGGCGGTTTCACCAGACGACCCGATAACAAGGGGACTGAAAGCTCCTTTTCGCCTCCAATATCTCCGCCAGCAGCGAGCGTTTCACCAGACGACCCGATAACAAGGGGACTGAAAGCTGGCTTTACCGGTAGCCAGCAGACGCCGGCTTGTCGTTTCACCAGACGACCCGATAACAAGGGGACTGAAAGAAGGAACCGTTTGCTGAAAACTCATATGGGACTGGAGGTTTCACCAGACGACCCGATAACAAGGGGACTGAAAGATTGAAAAACGCCGGCTACGAGATACACCCCAGGAAAGAGTTTCACCAGACGACCCGATAACAAGGGGACTGAAAGGATGTTTGCCAACCTCTACTTAAACGAATTGGATCAGTAGTTTCACCGGACGACCCGATAACAAGGGGACTGAAATGTCTTGGTACCCGCCACGGGTTACGGGACGGTTCCGCTGACGTAATGGAGGTATCGTTTCTATATCGTCTGTGGAGGCGGCAATCAGCAGGATAACCGCGACAAACCCGTGGTGGCGGCATGTTTAAGTAAAATGGGTTTTTCCAATGTTCCACGGATTCCACCCCGCCTTCTCCCGGAAGGGCAGGCTTTCACTGCTTTGAACAAAACATCACATGCCAACGACAACCGACCGGCCAATTTGATATTGGTCATGATTTGCGCGGGTAATTTGTCTGATATTGAATTAAACTAAGGTAATCTTGAAAGGAGCATCAATTTCCGTGGATAATGACGACCGGTTTCTTGGTATTGCCGGCGCGGCCATCGAACGGGCCGCGCGTTTCGGCGCCGGGATGGCCGAAGCATACATCAGCAGGGGGAAGGAACTGTCCATCGAGGTCAGGGAAGGCCGGGTGGAGACCTTAAAGCTGGCCGAAGACCGGGGTTTGAGTGTGCGCGTCATGCGCGGGGGCAGCACGGGCTTTGCTTTCACCACCGACTTGAGCCCGGCCGGCGTGGAGGAAGTCGCCCGGCAGGCGGTGTTTAACTCGGAGAACACGGCTGTGGACCCTTACAACCGCCTGCCGGCTCCCGGTGAAAGGGACCAGGCCCTGGACCTGTACGATCCCCGGATCAGGAATGCCACCGTGGAGGAAAAAATCGCCATGGCCAAAGCCATGGAGGAAGCCGCCAGGGCTTACGATCCCCGGATCAGGGCTGTTGAAAGCTCGGTCTACCAGGACGGAGAGGCGGCTGTGACCCTGGTGAACAGCCTGGGCATCGCCAAAAGCTACCGGGGCGGTTACTGCGGCATCTATCTCGCCCTGGCCGCCGGGGAGGGGGAGGAGAGCCAGACCGGCTTTGCCCTGAATTATCGTCTAAAGTACGGCGCCTTGAATCCCGCCGAGACCGGGCAGGAGGCCGCCCGCCGGGCGGTGCGCATGCTCGGCGCGCGCCCGGTTCAAACGAGGCGGGCCGCCGTGCTCCTGGACCCCTGCGTGGCGACGGGTTTTCTCGGGCTGATCGGCCCGGCCCTCACGGGAGAGGCGGTCCAAAAGGGCCGGTCGCTTTTTGCAGGCAAGGCCGGCAGCGCGGTGGCGGCAGACACTATCACCATCATCGACGACGGGGCGAGACCAGACGGCATCGCCTCAGCTCCATTTGACGGGGAGGGGGTACCCACATCCCGGACAGTGCTGATAAAGGACGGTGTGCTGCAGGGCTTTTTGTATAATACCTATACGGCGGCAAAGGACGGCGTTCAGTCGACCGGCAATGGCGTGCGGGGTTCGTTTAAAGGGGCGCCGGAAGTAGGGGTGACCAACTTTTATATCGCCAGCGGCGCTGTGCACCCGGAGCAGTTGATTAAAGAGGTCGGGGACGGGTTCTACGTGACCGAAGTGATGGGTATGCATACGGCTAACCCGATCTCGGGCGATTTTTCCGTGGGTGTGGCGGGGCTCTTGATTGAAAACGGCGAGTTGGGCCGTCCGGTGCGTGGCGCGGCCATGGGTGGAAACATCCTGGAACTGTTGAAAAACATCGACGGCGTGGGAAACGACCTGCGCTTTTATGGCGGCAGGGGTTCACCAACCCTGCGAATTAACGAAATGACTATCAGCGGACAGTAAGCAGTACTTATTCTTTGACGGTAATAAATAAATTATGGTAAAATAACTCCAGTTGTGTCGACCTTTGGCCTGGAGGTGTTGCTCATGAAAATCCTGGTGCTGAACGGACCCAATTTGAACCTTCTGGGTGCGCGCGAGCCTTCCGTATACGGTTCCACCACCCTGGCCGGGATCAACGAAAAGCTGATCACTCTGGCCTCTGTTCTGGGCGTTTCCATTGAGTGCCGCCAGTCCAACCACGAGGGGGAACTGATCGACTGGCTGCAGGAAGCGCCCGCCCACGCCGGCGCGATTATATTCAATCCCGGCGCCTATACCCACTACAGCATTGCCCTGCGCGACGCTGTGGCCGCCATCGTCATTCCCACCATCGAGGTGCACATCTCGAACATCCACGCCAGGGAGGAGTTTCGCAGCCGCTCGGTGATCGCCCCGGTGGCGGCGGGCCAGATCAGCGGTTTTGGGCCCTGCGGCTATCTGTTGGCCCTGCGGGCGGCGGTGGCGCTGGCTTCCGGGGAGGCGCCGCGGTGAAGGAGCGAGTGCGTAATCTGGGCCGGCTCCTGAATGAGAGCGGCACTGGGGCTTTTTTCGTGACCGCTCCCGAAAACCGGCGCTACCTGAGCGGTTTCACCGGTTCAGCGGGGAATCTGCTGTTTGTCAGAGACAGCGCCTACCTGTTTACCGATTTTCGCTATAGCCTCCAGGCCGGGCAGGAGACGGAAGGTTTTCAGATTATCGAGGCGACGCCCGGCCAGTCCATCGACAAGATGGGCCTGATTTTAAAGGAGAGCGGTCTTGCCGCGCTGGCCTTTGAGAGCGATCACCTGACCGTCGCCCAGTACCGGGAGCTCCGGGACCGGCTGCCCTGGCTGGAACTAAAGCCGGCCGGCGGCCAGGTTGAATCCTTGCGCCTGTGTAAAGACGAGGGTGAAGTGGCGTCCATCCGCGAAGCGGTGCGGCTGGCCGACGAAGCCCTGGCCGGTGTTTTGCCTCTGGTGCGCCCCGGTCAGACGGAACGGGAAGTGGCTCTTCAGCTCGAGTTGTTCATGCGCCGTCACGGCGCCGGCCGCGTGGCCTTTGACGTCATCGTCGCCTCCGGGCCGCGCGCGGCCCTCCCCCACGGGAGGGCGTCGGCCCGGGTGATGCGGGAGGGGGATCTGGTGATCATGGATTTCGGCGCGGTCTGGCGGGGCTACTCATCGGACATCACCCGCACGGTCGTTCTGGGGCGTCCGGACGCCAGCCAGCAGGAGATTTACGAGATTGTCCTGGAAGCGCAGCAGCAGGGGATCAAAGCTGTCCGCGCCGGGATTGCGGCAAAAGAGGTGGACGCCGCCGCCCGGGGCGTGATCGAGTGGTATGGCTACGGCCGCTACTTCGGCCACAGTACCGGACATGGCCTCGGCCTCAACATCCATGAAGCGCCGCGCCTCTCGTCGACGGACGAAACCGTTCTTTTGCCGGGCATGGTCGTGACCGTTGAGCCCGGCATTTACCTGCCCGGTTGGGGCGGGGTGCGAATTGAGGACACCGTCGTGGTGGAAGAAAACGGCTGTCAGGTGCTCACCCGCTCGCCAAAGGAACAGATGATCAGCTGTTCTTAAATTTTGGAATTTATTCGAAAAAAGCGTGACTGGCCGGTCAGGGGATTTCCGGGGCGGGCGAAGAACTATTCTTCATCAAAACACATTAACGGGAGGTTTGAGCGGTGATCTCAACCAACGACTTTAAAACAGGGCTGACCGTTGAACTGGACGGCGAGGTTTGTCAGATCATTGATTTTCAGCATGTCAAACCAGGGAAGGGCGCGGCCTTCGTCCGGGCAAAGATAAAGAACATGCGCACTGGCGCCGTCATCGAGCGGACCTTTAACGCGGGCGAGAAAATTCCCAGGGCGCGCATCGACAAGCGCGAGATCCAATACCTCTACAACGACGGCAAGGAATATCACTTTATGGATATGGAGTCTTTCGACCAGTTCCAGATCACGGCTGAGCAGCTGGGCGACGCCGTGAAGTATTTAAAAGAGAACATGACTATCCAGGTCCTCACTTACCAGGGCCGGCATATCGGAGTGGACTTGCCCAACTTTGTGGAGCTGGAAGTGGTGGAAACCGCGCCGGGGATTAAAGGCGACACAGCCTCCGGCGGTTCCAAGCCGGCCACCCTTGAAAGCGGGGCCGTGGTGCAGGTGCCTTTCTTTATCAACATCGGGGACGTGCTTCAGATCGACACCCGGACGGGCAACTACATCAAGCGGGCGTAAACGTTGTTGAGCGTAGTCCACTTTTTAGTATTGAAAACATTTTAACCCTCTGACGTTGCTGCCTGTGGTATACGTTTAAAACCCCCGTTCAAGTGGAATACTAGGAAAGCCAAAATTAGCCACGGCACTATCCACGAGGGGGTATATGCAATGAGTGCGTTGAAGTCGAGAGTGGCCTACCTGCAGGGTCTTTCCGCCGGGCTGGATCTGCACGCCGAAAGCAAAGAAGGCAAGCTTTTAAATGGCATCATCCAGGTTTTGGACGAATTTGCCCAATCGGTGGAAGGACTGGAAGAAGCCCAGGATCAGCTTGAGGACTACATCGAGACCATCGACGAGGACCTGTACCGGCTGGAGGACGAAATTTTCGAGGATGAAGAGGAGGATTTACTGGAGGGAGACTACCTGGAGGCCGACTGCCCGCGCTGCGGGGATACGGTGTGCTTTGACTCCGATATTCTGGAGGACGACGACCTGATCGAGGTCACCTGTCCGAATTGTGACGAGGTGGTCTTTGTCAACGACGACACTTACCAGGGGGCCGGCGCACGGGCGCCTGAGGAAGGCTGTACGTGCGGCGCGGCCGTAACGGCGGGCCGGATGGTGGATGAAGACATCTGATTTTACAAGCAGAAAAAGAGCGGACTACCTCGGTAGTCCGCTCTTTTTCTTGGGCTTGACTTTTATTTAATTAGAGGATTAAAATTAACCATATTTATATGGCAATTTCTTGCGAAAGCAGCATCTAACAAATATGTCAGGGAGGCGAGTAAAAAATGAGTGACAACCTCAAAATCGTCATCATCGGCGGCGTTGCCGCCGGCACCAAAACGGCGGCCCGGGCGCGCCGGCGGGACTCCGATGCGGATATTACCATTGTTGAAAAGGATCGGTACATCTCCTATGCCGGGTGTGGAATGCCCTTCTATCTTTCCGGGCAGGTGCGGGAATTTAATCAACTGTTCACCACTTCTTACGGGGTGGTGCGCAATGAAGCGTATTTCGAGAGTGAAAGAGGCATTACGGTTCTGACCGGAACGGAAGCCCTGACCATCGACCGCGCCGGCAAAAAGGTGACGGTCAAAAATCTCACCACGGGTGAGCAATCCTTCATCGAATATGACAAGCTGGTGCTGGCGACCGGCTCCACCCCGATCATCCCGCCCATTGAGGGGCTGGATCTGAAAGGGGTTTTCCGCTTAAACCATCCGGAAGACGCTTTGGCCATCAAAGAGGCCATCGACAGCGGCGTCGGGGACGCCGTCGTCGTGGGCGCCGGGCTCATCGGCATGGAAGCGGTGGACGCCCTCCTGCGGGCCAAGCTGTTTCCCACCGTCGTCGAGTTTCGGGAACAGGTTTTCCCCGGCCTGCTCGATCCGGATTTGGCGGCAGTGGTGAAGCTCAGGCTGGAAGAAGGCGGCGTCGAGTTCCTGCTGGGCCGGAAAGTGCTCAAGGTGGAAGGGGATGCGGACGGCAAGGTGGCCGCGGTCATCACCGACGAGGGCCGCCTGGAGACGGAGATGGTGATCGTGGCCGTCGGCGTGCGCCCGAACGTGAAGCTGGCCAGAGAAGCCGGCCTGAACATCGGTGAGACCGGCGCCATTGCTGTAAACGAGTACCTGGAGACCAACGACTCCGACATTTACGCCCTTGGCGACTGCGTAGAGAACACGCACCTGGTTTCCGGTCGGAAGGTCTACATCCCCCTGGCCTCCACCGCCAACCGGCAGGGCCGCGTGGCGGGGGACAACGTGACCGGGGGCAGGACGAAGTTCAAAGGCGCCCTCGGCACGGCCCTGGCCGAGGTGGTGCACATCAACATCGGACGGACCGGGTTAAGTGAAGAGCAGGCCAGGAGTCTGGGATACGACGTGATCACGTCGTTGAACCCCACCTTCGACGCCACCCACTACCACCCCGGGCACGGCAAGATCTTTTTAAAAGCGATCGCCGACCGCAAGACGGGCCGCCTGCTCGGCGCTCAGGGTTTCGGGCCGGGCGAAGTGGCCAAGCGGATTGACGTTTTTGCGGCGGCCATGACCTTTGGCGCCACCCTGGATGACGTGGCCGGCATCGACACCGGCTACGCGCCGCCGTTCAACACGCCCATCGACCCCCTGCACCACACGGTGAACATCATCCGCAACAAGATCGAGGGGCTGGCGGCGGGGATCACGGCGGACCAGGTCAAAGAAAAATTTGACCGGGGGGACGACTTTGTCTTCCTCGATGTCCGCACCGAGCAGCAGTTCAATCACCGGCACATCGATGACAAACGGGTCGTGCTGGTGCCGTTGGGTGAACTGCGCCGGCGCGTCGGTGAAATCCCGCGGGACAAAGAGGTCGTGACCTCCTGCGTGCTGGGCGTACGGGCCTACGAGGCGATGCGCATCCTGAAAGGCGCCGGGTTTAAGGACGTCACGTTCCTGGAAGGCAGCCTGGAAGCCTGGCCGTACGAGTTAGACTGACTGCGCGGGCCTTGCCGCGACGGCGCTCTCGCTGGACTGGAGCATTTTTCGCATCGACTCGATCACGGTATAGCCCTTAAAGCCGAGTACGAGCAGTAGAAACACGAGGAAAATGATAAAAGCGATATTGCCGCGATAGCCCCCGGCCGGCTTTTCCCCGTGTTGGGGAGGCGGCGGATACCCGCCTGCCGGCGGTGGAGGATACGGGGGAGGCGGGTAAGGGTAATAGCCCGGATAGGGATAATACCCCGGATATGGGTAACAAGGGCCAGCGCCCCCTTTTTCAGCGTCTGGATAAACTGGTATCCAGGCCACCGGCGCTTGGGCCGGCGCTTCGAAAAAATTATGCTTCATCTCTGATCCCTTCCTGTTTACCTCAAAATATGTTTGCTGATACATTATTTACAAACTGCTGCTTTGGTGTTTGTCCCTGCAGAAGGAGGACAGCGCACCGGAGCAGCTTTTATTTTTAGGCCCATCTTTTTGGTATATATTCCCGGTCAGCCCAATAATGATTAAGTAAAGGAGGGGTGTCCATGCTTGAATCCGGCGCAGACAACCCTGTCCGGCCGCTCCTGCCGATGCTTCCGCCCGCCGTGCGCAGGATCATCCAAATGCTGCCGGGCCCGGTCCTGAACCAGGTAGAGGAAATCCGGCTCAGGCGGGGCCGGCCGCTCATGCTGACCCTGCCGGCGGGAGATACGTTTTTGAACGGCGAAGGGTCGCCCGTCAGTGATTTGAACCAGGCTTACCTGGTCAGCGAGGACGACATGGAACGCCTGGTCCAGCTGATCAGCTCCTCATCCATTTACGCGCTCGAGGAAGAGCTGAGAAACGGATTTATCACCCTGCCCGGCGGTTACCGCGCCGGCATCTGCGGCAAAGCGGTGCTGGAAGGCGGCCGGCTCAAAACATTAAAGTATCTTTCCGCCTGCAACATCCGGATTTTCCGTGAGGTGGCCGGGGCCGCCGGGGCGGTCCTGCCCCTGCTGGTGGACCGCAAGCGAATGGTAATTTACCATACGGTATTGGTCTCTCCGCCTCGCTGCGGCAAGACCACCCTGCTGCGGGACCTGGTGCGGCAGGTGAGCGACGGGGTGCCCTCCCTCGGCCTGCCGGGCGCCAACGTGAGCCTGGTGGACGAGCGTTCGGAAGTTGCCGGCTGCTACTTGGGCGTGCCCCAGCGGGATGTGGGGATGCGGACGGATGTCCTCGACGGCTGTCCGAAAGCCGAGGGGATGCTGATGCTTTTACGGGCTATGGGGCCTCAGGTCATTGCCACCGATGAAATCGGGAGGAGGGAGGATATCGCGGCCATTGAAGAGATTTTGAACGCCGGGGTCAAGGTGCTGACCACGGTGCACGGGTCATCGCTGGAAGACCTGTCGGGCAGGCCGGCTCTGGAAGAGCTGATTCAGTCCAGGACCATCGAGCGCTATGTCATTCTCGGCCGCTCCCGGGGGGTGGGGACGGTCGAAGCGGTTATCGACGGCAAAACCATGCGGCCGCTGGGGGTGAGAGCGTGCTGAAGCTGATCGGGGCCGCCGCGCTCTTTCTGGCCTGCGGCTGTTTCGGTCTGAGCAAGGCCGCCGGTTACCTCAGGCGGCCGGTGGAATTGCGCGCCATGCGGGCGGCCTTAATGATGCTGGAGACCGAAATTGTGTACGGCGCCACCGCCCTGCCGGAGGCGCTGTCCAGGGTGGCCAGGCGCTGTGACCGGTCCGCGGCCCCCCTTTTCCGCCTGGCGGCGGAAGAGCTGCGGTCCATGTCCGGCATAACGGCCGGCGAGGCCTGGGATAAGGCCCTCCAGAGCTACTACCCGGCGACCTCCCTGACGCCCCAGGACCTGGCCATTTTAAGAGACCTGGGCGCTTCGCTGGGCGTCTCGGACCGTGACGATCAGAAGCGGCACCTGAGCCTGGCCGGCGGGCAGATCGGCGCAGGCAGCGCGGCGGCGGAGGCGGAGGCGCAAAAAAGCGCGAAACTCTGGGGCTATCTGGGATTCCTGGGGGGACTCATGGTGGTTCTGGTGCTCATTTGAGCAGGAAGGAGGGTAACGTGGGGAACAACATCGACCTGATCTTTAAAATTGCCGGGGTTGGCCTGCTCGTCTCGGTGCTGCACACCATCCTGAAAAACTCCGGCAAGGAAGAACATGCCCAGATTGCGGCGCTGGCTGGCATAGCCATCGTGTTCATGTGGGTGATCCAGCTTTTGGGAAGCCTTTTTGACCAGGTCAAAACTGTTTTTAGACTATTTTAGGTGGTTTTAGCCCATGGAAATGATCCAGATTGTGGCTTTCGGTTTGATTGCCACTGTCCTGGCGGTGGTGATCCGGGGACAGCGGCCGGAAATGGCGATGGCGCTCAGCGTGGCTGCCGGGGTGGTGATCTTTCTCATGGTGCTCGGCCGGATCGGTTCCGTTTTGGACATTATCCGGGATCTTTCCGACCGGGCCGGCGTGAGCGCCATTTATCTGGGCACCATTTTAAAGATCGTCGGCATCGCTTACATTGCCGAGTTTGGCTCGCAAATCTGCCGCGACGCCGGAGAGGGCGCCCTGGCGGTTAAGGTGGAGTTTGCGGCCAAGGTGCTGATTATGGTTCTGGCTGTGCCGATCCTCGTGGCGCTGCTGCAGGCTCTGTTAAAGCTGGTGCCGTAGGGTGGTGGGGTTATGAAAAAATATCGCCTGGCCGTATGCCTGGCGCTCTGCCTTTTCCTTTTGCCGGCGGCTGCCGGACAGGCAGAGATCTCTTCGCGGCCGCAAGATCCGGTTTCTACGCTGGACCTCTCCAGCGTCCAGCGCTACGCGGACCAGATGGAGGCCGAGATCAAGGTAGCCGTGCCCGGCCTTGATTTCAGGGAGATGGTCACCCGCCTGGTCAAGGGGGACCCCGGCTGGAAGCCGGAGGAGATTTTGAGAGAGCTGTTCCGCCTACTCTTTAAAGAGATTGTGGCAAACTTTTCACTGCTCGGCAAGCTGATCGTGCTGACCGTCATCTGCGCCGTCCTGCAAAATTTGCTTGCCGCCTTCGAGCGGGGGTCTACCGGCCGTCTGGCCCACGCGGTCACCTATCTGGTCCTGGTCACCATTGCCATCGGCTCTTTTACCCTGGCCGTCAAAGCCGGCCGGGAGGTGGTGGAGAGTATGGTGGGCTTCATGCAGGCGCTGCTGCCCATCCTGCTGACCATGCTGGTGGCGGTGGGCGGCGTGACCTCGGCCGCCATTATGAGCCCGGCCCTGCTGACCGCAATGGCCCTGTTCGGCTCGCTGATCAAAGATTTCATCCTGCCGCTCCTTTTGTTTGGGGCTGTTCTGGGCATTATGAGCAACCTCACGGACCGTATCAACGTTTCCAACCTGGCCGGCCTGCTGAACAGCGTGGCCATGGGGGCGCTGGGTGTTTTTACAACCCTCTTTCTGGGGATCCTGGGGCTCCAGGGGGTGGCCGGGGCCGTCGGCGACTCGCTGACCATCCGCACGGCTAAATTTGCCGCCGATGCCTTCATCCCGGTGGTTGGGGGCATGTTCTCCGACGCGCTGGAAGCGGTGGTGGGGACTTCCCTGCTGATCAAAAACGCGGTGGGCATTGCCGGCATGGCTCTGATCGCCGCGGCGATGGTGACGCCGCTTCTGAAAATTATCACCCTGGCCTTTATTTACAGGCTGTCCGGCGCCCTGATCCAGCCGATTGGGGACGGCCAGATGGTGGGCTGTCTGAATGACCTCAGCAAAAGCCTGCTCCTGGTCTTTGCCGCCGTCGCCACGGCCGGGCTTTTGTTCTTCTTTTCCATCGCCATCGTCGTGGGGGTCGGGAACATAACCGTTATGCTTCGCTAAAAAAGGAGGGTTCCGGTGGAGGTACTGAAAAACCTGATCCAGGACCTGGCCCTGATCGTCATGCTGGCGCTCTTTCTGGAGATGCTTCTCCCAACGGGTGAAGTGAAGCAGTATGTCAAAATGGTGCTGGGCCTGCTGCTGGCGGTGGCGCTCATGCAGGCCGCCGGCGGGCTGGCGCGCCGGGACTTCGCCCGGGAGGTTCCGTTCCTGACGGTCCGGGAGGAAGGGCAGAAGCAGGCGGCGATCATGACGGCCGGCAAAGAAATGGCCGCCCGGCAGCAGGAAAAGGCCGCCGAAGACTACCGCCTCGGGCTGTCCAGGCAGGTGCTGTCCCTGGCGCAGATGAACAAGGAGCTCGCGGTGACGGGGGCGGATGTCCGCCTGCAGGAGGGGCAGAGCTCCGGCAGCGGGCGCCTGGAAGAAATCGTTCTCACGGTGCGGGACCGGCCGGCCGCGGGCAAAACCGGCGGCGGCCGGGCCGGCCTGGTGGAACCGGTCGCCGTCCAGGTCAGCCCCGACCTGACCGGCCGCCCGGAGGGGGTAAAGACAGGGGGAGTGGGAGAGGCTGCGGGCGGCGGGGAGGAAGGACTGCCTGCCGGGCCGGTGGCCGGGCTGAAGGAAACGCTGGCCGGCTTTTACAATATTGAGCCGGGGCAAATAAAAGTAATCTACCAGAAGTGAGTTAAACTGGATGGGGGTGCTCCTTTGCAGAGATTGATGGAATTTTTGGGCTTGCGCCGCGACGGCGGGGACCCGCCCAAGAAGCAGGCCAAGCTGACGGCCACGCTGTTTGGCATGGCCCTCCTGGGTGTCTTTTTCCTCGTTTTCGGCGGTCTGGGCGGCGGTAAGGATAAAGAGCCCGTAAAAGCAGGCGCGAAGCCGGACACCGCGGCTCAGGCAGCCCGGGAGCAGGGAAAAAGCAACATGATCGGCGAGGAGGAAATCATCAGCAAAAAGCTCTGTGAGATGCTGAAAAAGGTTGAAGGCGCCGGGCGGGTGGAAGTCTCCGTGCGCCTCTTCAGCTCAACCAGCTCCGAGTACGCCGTGAACACCACCACCGGCAAAAAGACCACCCAGGAAAAGGACCAGTCCGGGGGCAGCCGGGTGACCACGGAAGATTCCGGGAGCGGCCTGCTGGTGATGAACCGGAGCGGGCAGGGCAATGAGACACCGGTGATTGAGAGGGAGATGGCGCCCCAGGTGGCCGGGGTGCTGATTGTGGCCGAAGGAGCCGTGGACGCCAGGGTCAAGGCCAGGCTTTTTGAAGCCTCACGCGTGGCCCTCGGCGTCGAGCCGCAAAAGATCCTGGTCATGCCGATGGAAAGGGGGTACTAGCATGAAGTCCTTCATTATCCGGAAACGGACCCTGGCTCTTTGTACGCTGGCCTTGCTCGGACTGGCGCTGTTCGCGATCGGGGTATCCAGGGAGATGCCCGGGAAAGGAAAAAATCCACCGGCCGGGTTTCCCGTAACGGCCGACAGCTTTAACGCCGGGAGGGGCGCTCCGGAACCGGTAAAAAATATCCCGGATCAGGTCGCCACGGCGGCAGGAGAAACATCCGAGTTCTTCGTCAATTGCCGGCTGGACCGGGAGCGGGCGCGGGGCCAGCGGGTGGAGTGGCTGCGGGAGGTGATCAACAGCACCGGCTCCGGCGGCGAGACCAGGCAAAAGGCTCAGGAACACCTTCTGGCCATCAGCCAGAGCGTGCAGAAAGAGGTGGAGTTGGAAAACCTGATCCGGGCCAGGGGCTTTAAAGACGCCGCCGTTCTGGTGGACGAGCGGTCGGTGACCGTGGTGGTGGCCGCAGATTCCTTCGCCGCCGAAGAACGCGCGCGCATCGCCGACATGGTCACCCGCAGCACCGGCGTGGACTCCCGGAAAATCTTGATTATCCGGAAAGACTGAAGCGTAAAACGGCCGCAAGGCCGTTTTCTCGCCCTTTTTGATTAATATATTGTATACTTTTTGGTTTTTATGTTCCCAAGGGGGGCTTTATTTACTATAATGATAAAGTGTATGTCATTTATCCTGTCATTAGCTGGAGCAAGGTGGTTTTTCAGGACAGGACAACCTGTTTTTGTAGGTGTTCCCGGTCGCGATGCGGCGATTGCACATAAACCAGAGAAAGAAGAATGGGATTGGGGGGATCGGAACTATGCGCTGCCGGGTAAAAATTACGGACGCCACCCTGCGGGATGCCCAGCAGAGCCTGTGGGCGACCAGGATGCGTACGGAAGACATGCTGCCCATCGCCGAAAAGATTGACGCCATCGGGTACCATTCCCTGGAGGTCTGGGGCGGGGCCACCTTTGACGTCTGCCTGCGCTACTTAAACGAAGACCCCTGGGAGAGGCTGCGGCTGTTGAAGCGGCACATCACCCGCACCCCTTTGCAAATGCTTTTACGGGGCCAGTCCCTTGTCGGTTACAACCATTACCCCGATGACGTGGTGGAAGCCTTTGTGTACAGGGCGGTGGGAAACGGAATTGACATCGTCCGGGTTTTCGACGCCTTAAACGACATCCGGAACCTGGAATTGTCCATGCGGACAGCCAAAAAGGCGGGCGCCCACGTTCAGGCGGCGCTGGTCTACACCGACAGCCCGGTGCATACCCTCGAACATTACCGGGACCTGGCCCTGAAACTGCGCGAGATGGGCGCCGATTCCATTTGCATCAAGGACATGGCCGGCCTGCTCTCGCCTTACCGGGCCTTTGACCTGGTCAAGATCATCAAGGACAGCATGACCCTGCCTCTCCAGCTGCACAGCCACTATATCGGCGGGCTGGCGGTCGGCGCCTACCTCAAGGCGGTCGAGGCGGGTGTGGATGTGATCGACACCGCCTCAGTGCCCCTTGCCTTCGGCGCTTCCCTGCCTCCGGTGGAGACGGTGGTGCGGGCGCTGCGGGAATCGAACTTTGAAACTGGGCTTTCCGTCCACGAACTGTTTGAGATCGCCGAATATTTTGAAGAACTTCGCAAGCGGTGCGGTTTTGAGCGTGGTGTCACCCGGATCAACGACATGCGTGTTTTCGACCATATGGTGCCCGGGGGAACGATCGCCAACCTGATCACCCAGTTGGAAGAGCAGAAGGCGACGCACCGGCTCGGAGAGGTTCTGGAGGAAATCCCCCGCGTGCGCAGGGAAATGGGGTACCCGCCGCTGGTCACCCCGACCAGCCAGATCCTGGGGACCCAGGCCGTTTTAAACGTTCTCGCCGGAGAAAGGTACAAGCTTGTGCCGGGCGAGGTGCGCGACTTTATCCAGGGCATGTACGGCCGGCCCCCGGCGCCGCTGGACCCGGAAATCGCCCGGAAGGTGCTGGGTGACCGGGAGCCCATCCACTGCCGCCCGGCCGACTTGCTGGTGCCAAAGATGGGTAAAATAAGGGAAGAAGTGGGAAACCTGGCTGAAAAGGAAGAGGATATCATCTCCTGCGCCCTCTTCCCTCAAGTTGCCAGGCGGTTTCTGGAGACGCGCAAAAAGGGTCTGCCGGCAAAGCCGGGCGCGGAGCCGCGGGAAACCGGTTCGCCCGCGGCGCTAAAAGCCCTGGAAACGGTCAAAGCGCAGGCCCACCCTGACCGGAAAACAGAAAAGAAACCGGATGGCGCAGCGGTATCACCGGCCGCAGTTGACCAAGCGGCCGGAAAGGAGGTAAGGAAAATGGACCTGCAGGATGTTAAGGAATTAATTAAGCTGATCAATGAAACCGATATAAACGAAGTTTCCCTGGAAAGCGATGGGGTGAAGGTGGCCATCCGCAAGGGTGGCGGGAAAGTCTACGCAGGCCAGTCTTTTTCGCCGGCGCAACGCGCGACGATGGAACCGGCCGGAATCGCCGAAGCCGTTCCCGCCGCCCCCGCGCCGGGAGAAAAGAAGGATGCCACCACCGGGGTGACCCCGGTGGTGGCGCCCATGGTGGGGACTTTCTACCGGATGCCCGCCCCGGATGCGGCCCCCTTTGTGAAGTCCGGCGACCGCGTTCATCCCGGGCAGACCCTGTGCATTATTGAGGCCATGAAACTGATGAATGAGATCGAGTGCGAGGTAAACGGCGTGATCGTGGAAATCATGGTCGAAAATGGTCAGCCGGTGGAATACGGACAGGCCCTTTTCTTGATCCGGGAATCGTAACTCTTGTTCGCCGGGCTGAAAACCGGCCCGGAACGGACAGGCGGAAAAGTTTGCCGCCGGAGTACAGTATATTGGGCGGGGGAGAAGAGTAGATGTTTAAAAAGATACTCATAGCAAACCGGGGTGAAATTGCCGTACGGATCATCAGAGCCTGCCAGGAACTGAACATTATGACGGTGGCGGTTTATTCCGAGGCCGACCAGGACAGCCTGCACGTCTGGTGGGCCGACGAAGCCTACTGCATCGGTCCCGCGCCGTCGGCCAAGAGCTATTTGAATTTCTCGAACATTATCAGCGCAGCCCTGGTCTCGGGGGCGGACGCCATCCATCCCGGCTACGGCTTCCTGGCGGAGAATGCTGATTTTGCCGATGTCTGCGCCACCTGCGGCATCACCTTCATCGGCCCGCCGGTTAAGGCCATTCAGCGCATGGGTGACAAGGCTCTGGCCAAGGAGACCATGATGAAAGCCGGAGTGCCCGTAGTGCCTGGTTCTGAGGGGATCATTACGGATATCGGGCAGGCCATTGATCCGGCGGAAAAGATCGGCTACCCCGTAATGATCAAGGCCGCCGCCGGCGGCGGGGGGCGCGGCATGCGGGTGGCCCACAGCCAGGAGGAACTGGAAGTTGCCATTGCCACAGCTCAGACCGAGGCCCAGGCCGCTTTCGGGAACGGGTCGGTTTATCTTGAGAAATACCTGGAAGAGCCCAGGCACATCGAGTTTCAAATCCTGGGCGACATGCACGGCAGCCTGGTGCACCTGGGTGAGCGCGACTGCTCTGTCCAGCGGCGCAACCAGAAGGTGATTGAGGAGGCGCCGTCGATCGCGCTCACGCCTGAATTGCGCCGGAAGATGGGCGAGACAGCCCTGCTTGCCGCCCGCGCGGTGGATTATTACAGCACGGGCACGGTCGAATTTCTCCTGGACAAGCACGGCCGGTTTTATTTTATGGAAATGAATACCCGGATCCAGGTGGAGCACCCGGTTACGGAAATGATCACGGGCATCGACCTGATCAAGGAGCAGATCCGCGTGGCCGCGGGCAATAAACTGGGCTTCACCCAGAATGACGTTGTGATCAAAGGATGGGCCATCGAATGCCGGATTAACGCCGAGGACCCCGACCGCAATTTCAGGCCCTGCCCAGGGAAGATCACCACCTACATGCCGCCCGGAGGACCGGGCGTGCGGGTGGACAGCGCCGCCTACGACGGTTACGTGATTCCTTCTTTTTACGACTCGCTGATCGGCAAGCTGATTGTGTGGGGCAGGGACCGGGAAGAGGCCATCTTCCGGATGCAGCGGGCGCTGCAGGAATTTGTGATCAAGGGTGTCCCCACAACCATTCCCTTTCACCAGAAAGTGCTGCGCAACGCCTTCTTCCGCCGGGGCGAAATCTACACAAATTTTATCCAGCGCCGCATTATGGGCGAAGGCCGGTACTGACGCATGATTTTTTAACTGTTTGCGTTAATTTCCCATCTTTGTTATAATGGACAAGCGGGGAAGAGCAACAAGGATGTGCTTTTTTTGCTGCCTGCATTCATCTTTTTGAACGGAGGTGTGTCACGTGGACAGTAATGAAATAATCAGAGAAGAACAAACAGGTCTTGGTTCGATCCGGATCGCCGATGAGGTGGTCAAGGTCATTGCCGGGCTGGCCGCCATCGAAATAAAGGGCGTGGCCGGTATGAGCGGCGGCCTGGTCGGAGGGATTGCCGAAATGCTGGGCCGTAAAAATCTCTCCAAGGGGATTAAGGTGGAAGTTGGGGAGAAGGAAGCGGCGGTGGACATTCACGTGATCATGGAATACGGCGTCCGCATTCCCGACGTGGCCGCGGAAATTCAGACCAGCGTCAAGAATGCCATTGAGCGCGCGACCGGCCTGATGGTGGTTGAAGTAAACGTCAACGTGCAGGGCGTGGCCTTCGGCCACGAGGTAAAAGATGAAGATCACAGGGTGAAGTGATTTTGAAAACCTGGACAGTCTGGACCCGGGTTTTAAGGAGGTCGTCCGGTGGGACCATTTGACCGCGCCTTACTGGCCATATATACGTTTTTCATATCGCTGCTGTTTGTTTTGTTTTCCTCCGTTATGCTCGGGTGGCCGGCGCCGCTTGGGTTTTTGCGCGATCTTTTTTACCCGGGCGCCCCTGAAGTGTTCTGGCCATTCATGATTTTTGTAGTCCTGGCTGGCGTAAGGCTATTCTGGGTCAGCCTTTCCAGGTCCAGGAAGGAGAGGCACGTGGTGCTCGCCGAGAGCGCCATGGGGCAGGTCCGGGTCTCGCTAGTGGCCATCCAGAACCTGGTGGACAAGGTGGTCGGCCAGATCAGCGGCGTCCGTGAGGTAAAGTCACGTATCGTGCCGGTTCCCCAGGGGGTGGGGATCCAGGTGCGGGTGGCGGTCACCCCGGACGTGAGCGTTCCTACTCTTTCTGTGGATATTCAGCGCCTGGTTGCAGAGCGGGTGCTTGAGGTGGCCGGCATCAGCGTGAGCAGCGTCAGGGTGCTGGTGGATAATATCACGGCGCATAAGCCACGTGTGGAATAAAGCCGGGAAAAGGGTGACCGAATGGAAATGCTGAGGGAACTATTGGAAAAACACCCGGGCCGGGTTATGGGTGTCATTTTGGGGCTTCTTTTTGGCTGGTTTACGATCAAGTACGGGCTCTGGAAGTCCCTGTTCATCACCCTGTGCGCCGTTGCGGGCTATTACCTGGGAAAACGGCTGGACGACCAGGTCGGCCTGCGCGAGATGTTTTCCCGTCTCTTTCGAGAGAAGTAAATGCGACAGTGCGACAGGGGACGGTTCTCAAATGTCGCACTCGGTTTCTCGGTACCATAAAGCAAATTTTTAAAACACGGCGAATTCCCAGACCTACGGTATGGGAATTATATATTTATGGATTTCGCGACGGCGGGATTTGATGACTGAACACGGAAGGCGATGGTTTTGCGGTTATGAGTAGGCGACTGGCCAGAGAGAGGGCGTTGATGGTGCTTTTCCAGGTCGACGTTGGGAACGCCGACCTGGAAAAGGCTTTCGTCTGGATGGACGACGCCTTCGGCATTTTGAATAAAAACGACGACTTTGCCCGTCACCTGGTGTCCGGCGTCCTGGCGAACCGGCAGGCCGTCGACCAGGTCATTGCGGGCTTGAGCAAAGACTGGAAATTTGACCGGGTCGCCGGCGTTGACCGGAACATCATGCGCATGGCGCTTTACGAAATTTTTTACTGCCCGGATGTGCCCGGCAACGTGGCCGTCAACGAGGCGGTGGAACTGGCAAAAACCTACGGGAGCGACGACTCGGGCCGCTTTATCAACGGCATCCTGGGCAAGGTGCTGGAAAAACCAGAGGATTACGCACCGGCAGGAGCGCTGGCAAAGCAGTAGCTCCTTTTTTTTGGTGGTGGCAAGCAAGAACCGTCCCCACTTGCCCTGTAGGAATACCCTTTAAAAACCAAAAATGATAAAAATGTGGATGCAGGATTACCTTTATGGTGTCGCTGCCATTTTAAAATTATTTGGAGGAATACCAAATCAGAATATTCTGTCAAGTACCTGGCCTAAACGTGTGTTCTAAATAATTGAGTATTGACTTTTTAAGTTGAGTTTTATGCAACGCTACTGACAAAAATCAAATAAAGTTAATTCATTTATTGATAAGGAGAGCGCCAAAAATGCAGTATTATAGCACCTTAAATCAAAGATAGATAATTGTCCAGAGGATAAATATTCCCAGCCGACACCTTATGAGGACTGCATTTAGCCCTATTTGGCGGTTATAGATAAATTTGCATTTGTTACGCAAACCCTTGTTAAAAGGGCAGAAAAGTGGTAAAATAATACATTAATAATTTATGGCTGAAGGGAGGGAATACGGATGATCTACACGTTGATGAATAAGCATACTCCTGTGGTGGAACTGAATATCGACGAAGATACGGGCGCGATTTTAAAGGTTGACCAGGTGATTCATCCGGAATACCTTCCCGTTGGCATTACGATTATTAAAGGACTTCCCGACAGAAAAAGCCTGAACGATTGGTGGCGGGGACGTTCCATTCCGGCCAGCCGTTCCGGTATCAGGGAGGCTCTTGAGATCCTGAATTTATCCTATACGGAGCAGCTTCTTACCAAATGCTACGGGCTGAGTATGTCCGACCAGTATTGGATTAACCCCAAGGAGCATCCCTTTAAATGGGAGGATATTAATTTTTTTCACAATCCTTTTTCCGATGATGTGGGGAATGCGCTCTTTGGTCAGGCTACCCCCGGCAGCGAACTGGACCTGCTCTCACCCTGCAACACATCCGACGGATGGCTGCGCAAGAAATGGAAAATCATTAACGGTGAACGATGTCTGATCAAGTCCGGAAGCAATCCGTTTCAGCAGGAGCCCCTCAATGAGGTGCTGGCCACTTCTCTGCACCGGCGTTTAAACTGTGGGGCTTATGTGCCGTACCGCCTCATTTGGGAGGATCAGATCCCCTACAGCATATGCGGGAATATCATCACACCTGAGACGGAACTGGTCAGCGCTTACCACATTTACCGCAGCCAAAAGAAGCGCAACCACCATTCCGTGTATGAGCATTTTCTACTTTGCTGCGAGCATTTGGGCATCCCAGGCATGAAGGAATTCTTGAACTACCTGCTGACCTTTGACTTTCTGATCGCCAATACGGATCGGCATTTTGGAAACTTCGGCGCTATTCGCAATGTGGATACATTGGCCTGGGCAGGCCCGGCCCCTATCTATGACAGCGGCACCAGTCTCTGGCATGATCAGGTCACCGGGGCCATCCATCCGGGGGGCGATGTGTCCAGTCATCCTTTCAGGCCGACTCACGCCCAGCAGATCGCTTTGGCCGGCAGCCTGGATTGGATTGATTTTTTCGCCCTGCGGGATATTGACGAGGAGTTTCGGGTGCTTCTTTCCGCATCTCCTAATATCGATGAGTCCCGTACAGACGCACTGTGCCAGGGTTTGCAAGGCCGGGTGCGGCAGTTGGAGCAGCTTGCGTTGAAGCAGCGACAGCATGAGTTCATGGGCCCTTCCCAAGATGAATCAGGACCTGAACCGGAATCGCCGGACTTTGAAATAAAGCTATAGCGGGATTAAATGACCGCTCTGCAAAGGTTGCAGCCGGGGCAAGCGGGGACGGTTCTTAAAGGGAGCAATCGGAAGTTTTGCGCGCAAAAAAGGCTCAAACAGCGGATTTTTGCTGCCTTTTGAGCCTTAACAATACCTGTGCGCAAAGCCTGCCCGCAAAATTTTTGATTGTCCCAAAAGAATGAAGTCGCGACTGTCAAAGTAGTATAAAGTATAATATTAAATGGGGGTAAATGTAATGTTCAAGTGGGACGCCAAAGACTACCACGACAGTTCCTCCGAGCAGCAGAAATGGGCGCGTGAACTCATCTCCAATCTCAAACTCAAAGGAAAAGAAAGGGTTTTGGATATCGGCTGCGGTGACGGAAAGATTACCGCTGAACTCGCCGGTCAGTTGCCGGACGGTTCGGTGCTGGGCATTGATAACTCTGCGGAAATGATTGATTTCGCCCGGAAGAACTACCCGTCGAAAATTTTCCCCAACCTTTCCTTTTGTCTTGGAGATGCGAGGAGTCTGAGCTTCAACGGTGAATTTGACATTATCATTTCCTTCGCCTGCCTGCACTGGATTATTGATCACCTGGCTGTTCTAAAAGGAGTCAAAGAGAGCCTCAGGCCAGACGGGAAGTTCTTGTTCCAGTTTGGTGGAAAAGGAAATATAGCCGCTATCTCAGATATTGCGGAAAAGGTTGTTTCGAGTGAGAAATGGGATAATTTTTTCAGAGGGATGGCTTACCCCTGGGGCTTTCACGGGCCGGAAGAATACAAGAGATGGTTGGAAGATACCGGCTTTAAAGTAAAACGATTGGCGTTAATCCCGAAGGATGCGGCTCACAAAGGAAAAGAGGGGCTCGCAGCTTATGTTCGAACCACCTTTGGGCTTCCTTATGTCCAGCGGTTACCGGAAGAAATGAGACAGGCGTTTATTAACGAGATCGTGGAAAAATATATTGCCGTCCATCCAGCGGACAGCGAAGGTTTTGTTCACCTTCAAATGATGAGGCTGGAAGTGGAGGCAGAGAAGTAAGTGCACTGGCTTACTGCTCACTCCGCCGGTGCGACAGGGGACGGTTCTCAAATGTCGCACTCGGTTTCTCGGTACCATAAAGCAAATTTTTAAAACACGGCGAATTCCCAGACCTACGGTATGGGAATTATATATTTATGGATTTCGCGACGGCG
>Ga0209347_1001992_pt1 | contig 29068 bp, 23 predicted proteins | sample AutmiccommuBRH23_FD_187382 | JGI IMG/M metagenome (GOLD analysis project Ga0209347, IMG submission 187382) | Deep subsurface microbial communities from Mt. Terri, Switzerland - Autotrophic microbial communities BRH/23 (SPAdes) (version 2) | ecosystem: Environmental > Aquatic > Deep subsurface >...
CAGGCCCCCCCGTCGGCAGGACCGCGGTCGTCGCCGCGCCCTGGGCGGCCAGTGCGCGGGAGACGTTGACGCCCTTGCCGCCGGGGTCGACCCGGCTGCCGGTGGCACGGTGGACCGCCCCGCGGAAAAGGTCGTCGACGAAGACCGCCCGGTCGATGCTCGGGTTCGGCGTCAGGGTGACGATCATGCCGTCACGACCTCGGGGCCGGCGGACCGGATCTCGGTCGCCACCTCGTCGTCGAGGTCGGTGTCGGTGATGATGATGTCGACGTCCTCGAGGTCGGCGAAGCGGTGCAGGTGGGCATCTCCGGCCTTGCTCGAGTCGGTGAGGACGATCGCGGTGCGGGCCGAGGCGACCATGGCACGCTTGACGAGCGCCTCGGACTGGTCCGGCGTCGTCAGGCCGCGCGAGACCGACATCCCGTTGGTGCCGAGCAGGGCGACGTCGACGACGACGTCGGCGAGGGCGCGGACGGTCCAGTCACCGACGGCCGCCCCGGTCTGGCCGCGGACCCTGCCGCCCAGCAGGTAGAGCGAGACACCGGGGTGGGTCGCCAGCACGGCGGCGGCGGCGACGCTGTTGGTGAGCACGGTGAGGTCGAGGTCGGGCGGCAGCAGCTCGACGACGGCGAGGGTCGTGGAGCCGGAGTCGAGGATGATGCTGCCGCCTGACGGCAGCTCGTCGAGGGCGCGCGCGGCGATCCGTCGCTTGACGTCGGCCAGTCGCCCCGACTTCGTCGCGAGGGACGGCTCGACCTCCAGCCGCTCGACGGGGATCGCCCCCCCGTGGACGCGTCGCAGTGACCCCCGGCGCTCCAGGGCCGTGAGGTCGCGACGAATGGTCTCCGTCGCCACCCCGAGGTCGTCGGCCAGGGCCGCGACCTCGACGCGACCGGCCCGTCGCGCCTCGGCGATGATCCGCTGCTGCCGCTCCGCTGCGTACATCGGACTCCCTCATCCTCGGGCCGCGCAGTCAGGTTGCGTCGGCCGTGGATCTAGGAGACCACAGACTCGGTCAGATGTAAATGGAAACGGGCACCCGTTTATGTGGTTATTGTCGAGTCAGGTGATGTTCTTGAGTCGGCCCCAGGCGTGCCAGTGGTCGATCTCGATCCAAGCACTGACCCGCGGCCGCTCGCGCGTCCCGTATTGCCGTCCCGTGTAGTGCCGGGCAATCCGGTCGATGTCGACGAGGCCCACGTCGTCGACCCACTCGGCGACCCGCCCCTGGATGCTGACGTGCGTGATCCAGTCCTGCGGGTCCATGGCACTCAGGCTGACGCGGGGATCGCGGCGCAGGTACTCGATCCGTTTGCGTCCCGCGTCCATGTTGACGAGGATCCGGCCGTCCTCGTAGAGGTACCACGTCGGCACGGACACCGGCTGCCCGTCGGGACGGACCGTGCTGATGGTGGCGAAGTTCGGCTGGACGAGCAGGTCCTCGACCGGAGCCGGCAGCGGGGGTCTGGGCACGGCGCGTTCCTCTCGGTCGACGGCACCTCGACCTTACGCCCAGCCCGCACCACGGGCCTGCGGACGCCCTGTCGCACTGACCTGTCGGGCGGGTCAGTGTCGGTCATTGAACAACAAGCCGCACTGACCCGTCAGGCGGGTCAGTGCGGCAGTCGACGATGGGTCCCCCACTGCGCTACGTCTACGCCCAGCCGGCCCGACCCCGAACGAGCCGACCCCGAACGAGCCGACCCCGAACGAGCCGACCCCGAACGAGCCGACCCCGAACGGTCCGGACGCGGCTGACTGAGCTCAGCGGCATCCGGCCCGTTGGTCGGTGCTCTAGAAGCCCAGCTCGCGCGCGCCCTCAGCGGAGCTGTCGCGGAGGAACTGCGCGCAGCGCGCCTCCTCCTCGACCTCGCCGATGGCCCGCGCCGCTCGGGCGAGGGCCCCGAGCGACCTGAGGAAACCGCGGTTCGGCTCGTGTGACCACGGGACCGGGCCCTGGCCGCGCCAGCCCGACTTGCGCAGCTGGTCGAGGGACCGGTGGTAGCCCGTCCGGGCGAAGGCGTAGGCCTCGACGTCCCGGCCGCCCGAGAGCGCGAGCTCCGCCAGGGTCGCCCAGGCCGCCGCCGACGTCGGGATCGCCGCTGCCACCGCCGCAGGCTCCTCCCCCGCCGCCAGGCGCGCCGTGGCGGGATCCTCGGGCAGCCGCGTCTCCGGGACGCCGAGCAGGTTGCCGTCGCTCACGCGTGCGTCCCGGCCGAGCGGAGCGCCGCGCACGCCTCGACGACGCGGGCGGCCATGCCGGCCTCGGCGGCCTTGCCCCAGGCGCGGGGGTCGTACTGCTTCTTGTTGCCGACCTCGCCGTCGACCTTGAGGACGCCGGCGTAGTTGGCCAGCATCCAGTCGGCGACGGGGCGGGTGAAGGCGTACTGCGTGTCCGTGTCGACGTTCATCTTGATGACGCCGTAGTCGACCGCCGCCGAGATCTCCTCGGGCAGCGAGCCGGAGCCACCGTGGAAGACGAGGTCGAACGGACGCGCGTCGTCGCTGAGCCCGAGCTCCTTGGCTGCGGCCTGCTGGGCCTGGAGGAGGATCTCGGGACGCAGCTTGACGTTGCCCGGCTTGTAGACACCGTGGACGTTGCCGAAGGTGAGCGCCGTGAGGTAACGGCCGTTCTCACCCGCCCCCAGCGCCTGGATCGTGGCGACGGCGTCCGCGGGCGTTGAGTAGAGCTTGTCGTCGATCGCGCCCTCGACGCCGTCCTCCTCGCCGCCGACGACACCGACCTCGATCTCGAGGACGACGTTCGCTGCCTTGGCCAGCGCGAGCAGCTCCTGCGCGATCTCGAGGTTCTCGTCGAGGGGCACCGCCGAACCGTCCCACATGTGCGACTGGAACCACGGGGTACCGCCGGCCTTGACGCGCTCGGTCGACGCGGCGAGGAGGGGACGGACGAAACCGTCGAGCTTGTCCTTCGGGCAGTGGTCGGTGTGCAGGGCGATGTTGACCGGGTAGCTCTTCGCGACCTCCTCGGCGTAGGCCGCGAAGGCGAGGGACCCGCTCACCATGTTCTTGACCGACGGGCCGGAGAGGTACTCCGCGCCGCCGGTGGACACCTGGATGATGCCGTCGGACCCGGCGTCGGCGAAGCCCTTGAGGGCCGCGTTGAGCGTCTGCGAGGACGACACGTTGATGGCGGGGTACGCGAAGGAACCGGCCTTCGCGCGGTCGAGCATGGCGGCGTACACCTCAGGGGTGGCGATGGGCATTGCTTCTCCTGCGCGTGGGTGGAAGGGACCTGAGTCGGTCCCTCAAGAATCCTGCCACGTATGCCGCTGGGCCGGCAGGGTGCCCACCTGCCGGTGAGCGGGTGCTCGGCTCTGCCGATCGCTCTGGAGCAATCCGCCCTTCACAGGGCGTGGGTGTCATGGTGGAATCCGAGGCGTCATGTCCCTCTCCCGCAGCTCCTCGTCCCCTCGGCCCGCATCTCGGCTCTCCCCGACAGCGAGACACGCCCTCGCCGACGCCACGCGCGACGTCTACTGGACCGACCGGCCGGAACTGCGGCCCGTCCCACGACCCCAGCTCACGGGACACGAGCACCGAGTCGACCTCCTCGTGGTCGGAGGTGGCTTCACCGGCCTCTGGGCGGCCATCCAGGCCAAGGAGGACCACCCGTCGCGGGACGTGCTCCTCCTCGAGGCCGGTCGCCTCGGCGTTGGGGCCAGTGGCCGCAACGGCGGCTTCGTCTCGCCGTCCCTGACCCACGGGCTCGCGCAGGGGATCGCGTTGTGGCCCTCCGAGATGGCCACGCTCGAGCGGCTGGGGTCAGAGAACTTCGCCGCCATCGAGCGGACGCTGGCCACCCACGACATCGACGCCGACTTCCACGTCCCCGGTGAGCTCACCCTGGCCCTGACCGAGCACCAGGTGCCCAACGTGCGGGCAGCCTACGAACTGCGCCGCGCGCACGGCGTCGACGCCGAGTACCTCGACGCGGCTGCGGCAAGGGCGCGGGTGTCCTCACCCATGTACCGGGCGGGCGTCTTCGAGCCGCACGTCGGCCTGCTCGACCCGGCGCGGCTCGTGTGGGGTCTGGCACGGACCAGCGAGTCGCTCGGAGTGCGCCTGCACGAGGACACCCGGGTGACGGGGTTCGAGACGGACGGCGCGGGCGTGCGGGTCCGCACCGAGTGGGGCAGCGTGCACGCCGGACGCGTCGTGATCGGGACCAACGCCTACCGCGGGGTGCTCAAGCGGTTCAACGCCTGGGTCCTCCCCGTTTACGACCACGTCCTCATGACCGAACCGCTCGCCCCAGACCAGCTCGCGTCGATCGGGTGGCAGGGCCGCGAGGGCCTCACCGACGCCGGCAACCAGTTCCACTACTACCGCCGCACGCTCGATGACCGGATCCTCTTCGGCGGCTATGACGCGAACTACTACTTCCCGGGCCGGATCGACGCGGGCCTAGAGCAGTCGGACACCTCGCACGGCCTGCTGGCGGAGCACTTCTTCGCGATCTTCCCGCAGCTCGAGGGGCTGCGGTTCACCCACCGCTGGGGCGGCGTCATCGACACGACCTCGCGCTTCACTCCGGTCTTCGGCACGGCGCTGCGCGGCCGGATGGCCTACGCCGTCGGTTACACCGGGCTCGGGGTAGCCTCCACCCGCTTCGGCGCGAGAGTGGCACTCGACCTCGTCGACGGCCGGGACACCGAGGTCACCCGGCTGGAGATGGTGCGGCGCAAGCCGATTCCCTTCCCGCCCGAGCCGATCCGGTCGGCCGCCGTGCACGCGACCCGGGCATCGCTCGCGGCCGAGGACCGCACCGGCCGACGCAACCTCTGGCTCCGGACCCTCGACCGGGTCGGGGTCGGCTTCGACTCCTGACCCGTCGAAACAGCAGGGGTGAAGCTGCTCTTTCGATCGTCAGAGGACCGTGAGGTCCCGGGGGCGTTGGTTGAACGACTCGACGCCGTCCTCGGTCACCACGACGATGTCCTCGATGCGGGCGCCCCACCGACCCGGGAAGACGATGCAGGGCTCGACGCTGAAGGTCATCCCCGGCTCGAGGCGCAGGTCGTTCCCCTCGACGATGTAGGGCTCCTCGTGGACGTCGAGACCGATCCCGTGCCCTGTCCGATGGATGAAGTGGTCGCCCAGGCCCGCCTCGAGGAGGACCAGCCGGGCCGCGCGGTCGACCTCCTGGCAGGTCACACCCGGGCGCACCGCAGCCACCGCGGCCTCCTGGGACGCCTGCAACGCGGCGTACGCGGAGGGCACGTCGGGCAGCGAAGCCAGCCCAGCGGCATACGTCCTGGTGCTGTCCGAGCAGTAGCCCGAGGGAAGCGGCCCGCCGATGTCGACCACGACGACGTCCCCGCGCTCGATGACGCGGTCGGAGACCCCGTGATGCGGGCTCGACCCGTTGGGGCCCGAGCCGACGATGACGAACTCGGCTGCAGCGTGGCCTTCCTCGACGATCGCCGCCGCGATGTCGGCGCCGACCTCGCGCTCGGTGCGCCCGGGCCGCAACCACTCGGCCATGCGGCCGTGGACACGGTCGATGGCTGCCCCCGCGGCGCGCAGCTCGGCCAGCTCCTCCGGCGACTTGCGCATCCGCAGCTCGCGGACGATCGGCCAGGCCGGCCGCTGGTCCGTCGCCCCGGCGTCGCGCAGCTGGAACAGGTGCAGCGCAGTCGTCGTGTCGGAGAAGGCGATCGGTCCGCGCTCGAGGCCCGCCAGGGCGAGGACGTGCGCGTTCTGGCCGTCGACCCACGGGCGCACGTCGATGCCGAGGTCGTCGAAGGGAACCTGCCCCAGACCCGCGAGCTCGAGCTTCGGGACGACGAAGTGCGGCGGCACGGACGGATCAGCCGGGACGACGAGAGCGGTGAGACGCTCGAACGACGCCCCGCCGATCCCGATGAGGTAGCGCAGGTCCGAGCCCGGGGACACGACGACCGCCGAGACCCCGGCAGCCCGGGTCAGGGCCCTGAGCCGGCCCATCCGGTCGCGCGCCGTCGGGACGTCCAGAGCCGAGGAGAGCACACCCATGCACCCGACCCTACGACGGCCGCGGTCAGTCCTCGATGCGGAAGCCGACCTTGACCGTCACCTGGTAGTGCGCGATCCGGCCCTCCTCCAGGTGCCCGCGGACTCCGACGACCTCGAACCAGTCGAGGCCACGCATCGTCTTGTTCGCCCGCGCGATCGCCCCGGTGACGGCGTCATCGATGGAGGACTCTGACGTTCCGACGATCTCGCTGATGCCGTAGGTGTGCCCTGCCATGCTGGTTCCTCTCGTCGTCACCACTCGCCGACGTCGTCGTCGGAGTCTCCATCGTGGCCGCGGAGCCGACCCGGGTCAACGGGCCCACGGGCCTCCGTGCCGGCTGGTCGTCGCGAACTGCTCTCTCGATCGTCAGGGCAGCTGGCCGAAGACGTGGCGGCGCACCCACGCGTGCATCGCGATCGCCGCCGCCGCGCCCGCGTTGATCGAGCGGGTCGAGCCGAACTGCTCGATGTGGAGGACGACCTCGCACTCCGCCCGCATCCCCGCGGACAGGCCCGGCCCCTCCTGACCGAAGACGAGGACGCAGCGCCGGGGCAGGTCCCAGGTCTCCAGCGGCACCGAGCCGGGCAGGTTGTCGATGCCGACGATCGCGAGGCCCTCGCTGCGCGCCCAGTCGGCGAACGACCCGACGTCGGGGTGGTGGTGCTCGTGCTGGTAGCGGTCGGTCACCATCGCGCCGCGTCGGTTCCACCGCCGTCGGCCGACGATGTGGAAGGCCTTGGCGTTCATCGCGTTGGCCGTGCGGATCACCGAGCCGATGTTGAAGTCGTGGCCCCAGTTCTCGACCGCAACGTGGAAGTCGTGGCGACGCAGGTCGAGGTCGGCGACGATGGCCTCGTGGCGCCAGTAGCGGTAGGCGTCGACGACGTTGCGTCGGTCGCCCTGGGCGAGCAGCTCCGGGTCCCAGCGGTCACCGGCCGGCCGGGCACCCTCCCAGGGGCCGACCCCGACCGCGGTGTCGACACCCGGCTCGTCCTCGCGGTTGGTCACGCCGTCAGGGTAGTGCGCGGTTCTGCGCCGCCCGCCCCGGCGCTTACCCTTGAGCCCATGCATGCCCTCGCCACCCTCGCGCCCACGCTCGGCCCTGACTGGATGGACCCCGCGTACCTGCTCAACCAGTACGGCGCGGCGTTCTTCTGGATCTCCCTCGCGATCATCTTCGTCGAGTGCGGCCTGCTCTTCCCCATCCTCCCCGGCGACTCGCTGCTCTTCGCGGTCGGCCTGTTCATCGCGATCGGCGAGGTGAACATCAACATCGGGGTCGCCATCGCGGCCCTCTGCGTGGCGGCCTTCGTCGGCAACGTCACCGGCTACGAGATCGGCCGCGCCATCGGGCACCCGCTGTACGAGCGCGACGGTCGCTTCGTCAACAAGGCCAACTTCGACAAGACGACCGCCTTCTTCGACAAGCACGGCAACAAGGCGCTCGTCATCGGCCGCTTCGTGCCGATCGTGCGGACCTTCATCACCGTCGTCGCTGGGGTGAGCCGGATGGAGCGGCGCCGGTTCTTCACCTGGAGCGCCGTCGGGGCCGTCCTCTGGGCGGCCGGCGTCACTCTGCTCGGGTACTTCCTCGGGGGGGCCTTCCCGTGGCTGCAGGACAAGCTCGAGATCGCCATCCTGCTCATCGTCGGGGTCTCGGTGCTGCCGATGGTCTTCGAGTACCTCAAGCACCGCCGCGAGGCGAACGCGATCGCGCGTGAGCTCGGCGAGGCCGCCGAGGAGATCGCCCAGGAGGTCGTCGAGGAGGTCACCGACGGCGACGAGGGCAGGCGGGTCTGAGACGCCACCACCGATGAAGGGGCCGTATGCCGCTGAGCTGAGTCAGCGGCATACGGCCCCTTCTCCGTCGGCTCAGAAGGTGCCGCAGTTGGACTGCACGGTCCGGCCGGCGAAGACGTCGTCGAGGAAGGCCAGCGACCAGCCGTAGCTCGTCAGGAAGCCACCGACGTGCCCGGGGCCGAGGCTGGGCTGGAACCGGACGTTCGCGCCCTGGGCGCACCACCGCTGCGCGACGCCGCGTCCCGCCTCGAACGGGATGACGTCGTCGGTGTAGCTGTGGATGACCAGGGTCGGGACGCTCGGCTTGAGCCCGACGCCGATGCGCTGCGCCTGGACGACGTCGGCCAGCCACGGCTCGCGCATGTGGTCGATGATGGGCCGCCCGTCGACCGTGAGCGAGCTGGACTTCGTGAAGGCGTGCTCGAACATCGACTCGACCGTGCACTCGTTCTCGAGCTCACCCATCAGGGCGATGCCCTTGGCGTTGGCGAACTGCTCCAGGGCGACGTCGTACGTGTCGGTGATGGAGCGGATGGCGTAGCCCATGAAGCCGACGTAGAAGGTGCCGTCGAGCTTCTCGGCGACCATCTCGAGGTCACCGGGGACACCTCCCGCGGCCGCGCCGACGACCTTGAGCTCAGGCGCATAGCTGGGGGCCAGCTCCGCGGCCGCGGCCGAGGCGCCACCGCCCTGCGAGTACCCCGTCAGGGCGATCGGTGAGGCCGTCGTCAGGCCGGTGTCGGGCAGCCGGAGAGCAGCCCGCGCCGCATCGAGCACGGCATGGCCCTGGGCCTCACGAATCATGTAGGAGTGGATCCCCGGCGTGCCGAGCCCCTCGTAGTCGACCACTGCCACGACGTAGCCGCGCAGGATGAGGCCGGCGATGAAGGGACCTTCGTACTCGAGGCCCGAGGCCATCAGCTTCGACGGGGCGTACTGGTCGCCCAGCCCCTGGGTGCCGGGTGCCCACGCGACGAGGGGCCTCGGTCCGGTGCCGGCCCACGCCGCCTTGGGCACGATGAGCTGGCCGGTGACGGCGACCGGCGTGCCGAACGTGTCGGTCGTGCGGTACATCATCCGGGTGACCGTGGCGTTGACCTTGGTGACCTTGAGCGGATCGACGTAGAAGCTCGACGCCTCGGTGCGGACGATGTCGCCGTTGTCGGGTCCGAGGGTGGCCGGTGCCGTGTAGAACGCCTCCCCCGCTGCGTCGTTGCCGCAGAGGAACGTCGCGTCGGCCCAGTCCGCGTGGTCCTTGTCGATCCCGTCACCCTGGTCGTCGACGACGAGGTCGACGTAGGACGCACCGCTGATCGGGGCAATGAGCGAGTACGTCGCGCTGATCCCCGTCAGGCGCGGTGACTCGACCACCTGGACCCCGTCGACGTAGACGTGGAAGGACGCCGAGCCGAGCCAGCCGACCTCCTCGTCGAGACCGACCTTCGCCGTGAACGACGTGCACGCGTTGCCGACGAAGTACCGGATGCGCGACTCGGCGTGGACCCCGAGGCCCTTGCTGTAGGTCGTCGAACCGAGCTTGAGCGGACGCCCGTCGCCCGCCGCTCGCTCACCGTTGGACAGGTCCTTCTCGACCGGCCCCCAGCCGTTGGTCGCGCTGACCCACGGCAGGTCGCTGACCGGCCCCGTGGCGGTCGGCGCGGTCAGCGGACCGTGGTCCACCGCGACACCGTCACCGGAGCACTCGAACTTCGCGCCGCCCCAGTCGGCGTGGTCGTTCGTCGTGCCGTCGCCGCCCGACGTGACGACGAGGTCGACGTAGGTCGCTCCGTCGACGTCGGCCATGATGCGGCCCACCGCAGACGATCCGGTGAGGATGCCGGTCTGGGCGACCAGCGAACCGTCGGCGATGACGCTGAAGGCGACGGAGCCGGCGCTGCCGACCTCGGCGTCGATGCCGACGTCGGAGATGAAGGTCTCGCAGTTGCGTCCCAGGTGGTAGCGGACCACGGAGTCCGCATGGACCCCGAGACCCTTGGAGTACTTGTGCTCGAGGTAGATCGAGCGTCCGTCCCCGGCCGCCGAGCCGCCGTTGGACCGGTCCGGCTCGACCGGGCCGAGGCCGTTCGTGGCGGACACCCAGGCCAGGTCACTGGCGAAGGCGTCGGTGGTGGGGGCCGCGGGTTCCGCGGCCTGTGCGGGGCCGCCCGAGCCGAGCGCCGCGAGGGCGGCGACGGTGAGGGCGGTGAGGGCGGTGAGGGCGGGTGCGGCGCGTCGTTGCGTTCGCATCGGATGCAGGTCCTCCTTGACCTCGAGCCACCGGCGGTCATGGAGGGGCGCCACCGTTGGCTACCCCGCGTAAGATACTGGTCAGTAGAACAAAGGGGAAGAGGTCCCCCTGGGCGCTCCTGGGACGCTGGTCAGGCGAGGGAGGCGGTCGGCCCGGTCACCGGAGCCGGGCCATCACCAGTCGAGCGAGCCCTTGAACCGGCTGCGCCCGTCGTCGGTGAGCTGGCGGTGGTGTCCCGAGGCGATGGTGTGCAGCCAGATCTCGGACCACTCGTCCTCCTCGCCGCGGGTGAAGGCGAGGAGTCGGCCGTCGCGGGAGAAGACCGGGCCGAAGTCCCTCAGGGTCGGCTCGGCCGGGCCGGGGCCGGCGACGAGGTCGAGCGAGGAGGTCGCGATCGTGAGGATGCCCACGCGTCCGGGCCCGCCGTCGGTCCAGGTGGACACGGCGATGCGGTCACCGCTCGGTGACCAGTCGGGAGTTGCGGCGAGGGTCTCGGCAGACGTGACGAAGGTGAAGCCGGCACGCACCACCGGACTGCCGGTCGAGCGCGCCATCCCCACCGCTGCCGCCGGGATGACGGCGATGGAGTAGCGCGGGCTCGGACCGGCCTCCTCCGTGTAGCCCAACGCGAGGCCGGCACTCGGGTGCCAGGAGATGCTCCCGATGGATCCGCCGAGGCCGACGGCGGTGATCCGGGTGACCGTCACGGTTGCCGTGTCGACGCAGAAGACGTCGGCCCGTGCGTCCTCGGTGCCGGGGTCCACGATGCCGAGGTAGAGGATCGTGTCGTCGTCCAGCCACTCGGGGCTGTGCCCCGGGACGAGGTTCTGGAGCACCGCTCCGGTGGCCCGGTCGATGACGGCGATCCTCGACTCCTCGCCACCGGTCGCCGTGTGGATGGCGAGGGACGTGTGCGTCGGCGACCACGCCGGGTCGCGGTCGCTCTTCATCTCGGCGAGCGAGCGGTCGTCGGTGATCCGCCGCACGGTCCCGGTGAGGACCGACACGGTGAAGATGTCCTCCTGGGCCGTGGTCTCACCGTCGACCGGCCCGGTGGTGGGGATGGCGTAGGAGAAGTAGGCGATCTCGCGGAAGAACCACGGCGGCAGCTTCGAGGAGACGCCGGGCGGGCGCCGGATCGGGAACGTCACCGGCGGCTTGAACCGGTCGACCGGGAGGCGGCTCGCCACCTCGTCGATGCCGGGAACGGTGAAACGCCTGACCACGCCGGCCTACTCGCTCGGAGGGTGGCGGTCCACCGTCGGGTCGGGCGCCTGCGCCTGCGGGAGCCCGCTCGCACTCTGGCTCGGGCCGGGCTGCGTGGGGCCAGTCACCGCCCCGGGCTGGGTCGAGGGCCCGCCGACCACGGGCGGCGTGGGGGCACCGCCGAAGGAGCCGGGAGTCTGGTTGCCGAAGCTCACGTCAGGGACCTGCGCCTCGACCGCGGACGTCTCGAAGTACTCGGCCCGCTTGATGCCGGCCGCGTTGGCGATGACGTTCGTGGGGACCGACTCGACCTTGGTGTTGAGGTCGCGGACGAGCGCGTTGTAGTAGCGCCGGGAGCTCGCGATGCGGTCCTCGGTGCTGGTCAGCTCGGTCTGCAGAGCCTGGAAGCTCTGGTTGGCCTTGAGGTCCGGGTAGGCCTCGCTCACGGCGATGAGCCGGCCGAGCGCCTGGCTCAGCATCCCCTCTGACTGCGCGGCCTGGGCCGGGGTCTGGCCGCCGGCCATCGCGGCCGACCGGGCGCGCATGACCTCCTCCAAGGTGGCCCGCTCATGGGTCGCATAGCCCTTGACCGTCTCGACGAGGTTGGGAATGAGGTCGTGTCGACGCTTCAGCTCGACGTCGATCTGGCGCCAGCCCTCCTCCACCTTGTTGCGCAGCGCGATGAGGCCGTTGTAGAGCGCGACTCCCCAGAGGACGAGGAGGACGACGACTGCGAGCAGGATCCAGACGACGGTGGGCATGGGCTCTCCCCAGGTCAGTGGTCAGTGCTCTCGATCCTAGTCCGAGCGGGAGCGACCACGGCCGCCGCGCGGGGTCGGCCCGGTGCGGGGGCGATCCTCTCGAGATCCTCCTCGAGGTGCTCGAGTGAAAGGGAGGACCCGGGGCGCGTCAGGCCAGACCGAGGTCCTCGAGGGAGTAGGCGAAGCGGTACTCGACGCCGGCCTCGTCCCGGATCCGCTGACCGGCGCCGGTCGCGCGGTCGGCGATCGTCGCCACGGCGACGGGGTTGGCTCCCGCCTCGCGCACCGCCTCGACGGCGTCGAGCGGCGAGTTGCCGGTCGTCGTGGTGTCCTCGACGACGAGCACGTCCCGGCCGCTGACCGACGGGCCCTCGATGCGCTGCTGCAGACCGTGCGCCTTGCCGGCCTTGCGCACCACGAACGCGTCGAGACGGTCGCCGTCGGCCGCGGCGGCGTGGAGCATCGCGGTCGCGACCGGGTCCGCGCCGAGCGTGAGGCCGCCGACGGCCGAGTAGTCGAGGTCCTTCGTCAGGTCCCGCATGACGATGCCGACGAGGGGTGCCGCCTCGCCGTCGAGCGAGATCCGCCGCAGGTCGACGTAGTAGTCGGCCTCCGTGCCGGAGCTGAGGGTCACACGTCCGTGGACGATGGCGCGTTCCCTGATCAGCTCGAGGAGTCGGGCGCGGGCGGTGGCAACGTCGGTCTGCGGCTCAGTCACAAGGCTTCATCGTATGCCGCTGGGCTCGCTCACCCGGACAACGTCCCGTCACCGACGGCGCCGGGCGACCTGGCCGGCCTTGCGGATCAGCGGACGCGGCAGGACGCCGAGGAGTCCCACGAGGGCCTTGTACTGCAGGCCCGGCACCGACACGACCCGGCCCTTGTCGACGTCGCGGAGGCAGTCGCGGACGAGGTCAGCCGGATCCAGCCAGATGAAGTCCGGGCCGGGCTTGGAGATGCCGGCCCGCTCCTGGAACTCGGTGTGGGTGAAACCCGGGCACAAGGCCGTCGCCGTCACGCCAGAGTCCTGCAGCTCGAGCGCCAGACCCTCGGTGAACGCGGTCACCCAGGCCTTCGCCGCCGAGTAGGTCCCCGACGAGACGAAGCCGGCCACGGAGGACACGTTGATGATGGTGCCCCTTCCCCGCTCGCGCATCGCCCGCCCCGCAGCATGCGAGAGCACGAGCACGGCCCGGACGAGCACGTCGAGGGAGGCCTCCTCGTCGGCGACCTCGCTGCGCAGGAAGCTGCGCCGCAACGCGAAGCCGGCGTTGTTGACCAGCACGTCGACGGGACGCGCCCCGTCAGCCAGCCGGTCGGCGACCGTCTGAAGAGCCTGCCGGTCGCTGAGGTCGGCGACGAGGACCTCGCACCCAGCGGCATACGACTGCGTGAGCTGGGTGGCGAGCTCCGCCAGCCGGCCGGCGTCGCGGGCGACGAGGACGAGGTCGTGCCCCCGCCTGGCGAGCTGGGTGGCGAACTCACGGCCGATACCGGCGCTGGCGCCGGTGACGAGGGCGACGGGGCGCGGGGTCATGCCGACACCCTAGGCTGCGCGGCTGGGCGCCGGCTCAGCCGACGACCCTGCGGATGATCGCCTCCGCGCACGCGTCCGGCTCGGTCTCGGGCAGCCAGTGCGACGCGTCCAGCTCGACGAAGGCGTACGGCCCGGTCACGTGCTCCCCGGTCAGCTCGGCCGCGCGCCGACCGAGAGCCACGTCCCGCGAACCCCAGACATATGTCGTCGGGACCGTGACACGTCGGGCCGGGACGTGGGAGGAGCGCACGGCGCGGTACCAGTTGATCGGCCCACGCAGCGCGTCCGGACGGGCGAGCCGAGCGGCGTAGCGGTCAGCGTGCTCGAGCGGCAGCCCGGACCCCACGAAGAGCGAGCGGAACGCCGCCGCGACCACCTGCTCGGGCACCACCGGCACCTGGAACGCCGCGACGTACCAGGACCGACGGAGCTGGTCGAACGTGCGCGCGGCCCGCGACAACGCCGCCGGGTGCGGGGTCGAGAGCACCGTCAGGGAGGCGATCCGGGCCGGGTGGTTGCCCGCAGTCAGCCAGGCGACGGCACCGCCCCAGTCGTGACCGACGAGGTGGACCCGCTCGTGACCGGTTGCGTCGATGAGGGCGAGGACGTCGCCCACGAGGTGCTCGAGGCGGTAGGCGGCCGCCCCCTGAGGTCTGGCGCCCGGGCTGTAGCCGCGCTGGTCGGGCGCGAAGGTCCGCAGGCCCGCCGTGTGGAGGCGGGCGCTGACCGCGTCCCAGCTCGAGCGGTCCACTGGGAAGCCGTGGAGCAGCACGACGGGGGTCCCCTCGGGCGGCCCGCCGTCCGTCACGTCGAAGGTCAGACCCTGGTGGCGGAGGGCGGTGAGACGGTCCGTGCGCATGGCTCCCATCATCGCCGAGCCACGGTCCTGGGGTGTCCGACGCGCTGGCTAGGGTAGGGAACCGTGCGGATCGCCACCTGGAACGTCAACTCCATCAGGTCCCGGGTCGACCGGGTCACCGACTGGCTCGTCCGGAGCGAGGTCGACGTCCTCGCCCTGCAGGAGACCAAGGCGCGCGAGGACCAGTTCCCGCACGACCGGTTCCGGGAGCTGGGCTACGAGGTGGCCCACCACGGACTGTCCCAGTGGAACGGGGTGGCCATCGTGTCGCGCGTCGGGATCGAGGACGTGCGGGTCGGCTTCGACGGGATGCCCGGCTGGGGAGACCCCGCCGCCGCCGAGGCGCGCGCGATCGGCGCGCTCTGCGGTGGAGTGCGGATCTGGTCGCTCTACATCCCCAACGGCCGCACCCTCGAGGACCCGCACCTGCTCTACAAGCTCGACTGGCTGGCCGCGCTCGCCGACGCAGGCCGCTCGTGGCTCGCCGACGACCCGAGTGCGCCGATCGCGCTGCTCGGCGACTGGAACATCGCACCCTTCGACGAGGACGTGTGGAGCGTCCCGTTCTACGAGGGGCGCACCCACACGTCGCCTCGCGAGCGAGCTGCCTTCCAGGCCGTCGTGGACGCCGGGTTCGCCGATGTCGTCCGGCCGCACTGCCCGGGCCCCGGGGTCTACACGTACTGGGACTACGTCCAGCTCCGCTTCCAGAAGGGCCGCGGGATGCGCATCGACTTCGCGCTGTGCTCACCCGCGCTCGCCCGGCGGGTGACCGGCGCAGCGATCGACCGCGAGGCGCGCAAGGGCAAGGGCGCCAGCGACCACGCGCCGGTGGTCTTCGAGATCGAGGACTGAGCCGGCGCGACAAACCCGCACGTGCTGAAAAGTGGCGCCGATCGAGGCCGAACCCGCGCGACAAACCCGCACGTGCTGAAAAGTGGCGCCGATCGAGGCCGAACCCGCGCGACAAACCCGCACGTGCTGAAAAGTGGCGCGTGAGGGTCAGAGGCCGACGAAACGGGGCTCGTCCGCGACGGCGACCGCGGACCGCCGGCTGCCGAGGGTGAAGGCGACGAGACCACCGAGCAGGGCGGCCATCGCCCCGCCGAGGAAGACGGTCTGCACCTGCACCACGCCCGCCGCGACGAGGGCCTCGGTGTCGAACGGGTCGGGCAGCTCCCGGACCGCCGCGAAGTAGCGGTTCAGACCGATCGAGGTGAGCAGCGCCAGCCCGACCACCATCCCGACCATCCGGGCGACGACGACGAGGGAGCTGGCCACCCCGTGCGCATGCGCGGGAGAGTCCGCGAGGGCCGCGTTGTTGACCGGCGCCAACGCCAGCCCGATGCCCAGGCCCACGGCCAGGAGGACGGCCGTGGTCGGCAGCGGGTTCTCGAGGGAGTCCACCGTCCACCCCGACATGACGAGCATGCCCCCCGCCGCGAGGAGCAGCCCGGTCCCTGCCACGAGGCCGTCACCGAGCCGGTGGAGCAGCCAGCCCCCGAGGAGGGCGCCCACCGGGACGGCGAGCAGGAAGCGGACGAGCACCAGCGCGGCGCCGGTGGCGTCGTAGTCCTCGCTGATCCGGGCCAGCACCGGGACGTCCACGACCACTGCGACGAGGGCCGCCCCCACGAGCAGGCTCACGACGAGGGACCGCCCTCCCCGCGCCCCGACGACCTGTCTGGGGATGAGGGGGTCGCGTGCGCGACGGTGCCACCACATCAGCGCGCCCAGCGCCACCGCACCGAACGGCAGGAGTGCATAGCCCCAGGGCCCGACGACCTCCCGCTCCGGATCGGACGAGGCAAAGGTGAGGACGAGGCTGCCGAGGGCGACCGCGACGAGCAGGGCCCCGAACAGGTCCACGCGACGCAGGGTCGCCCACCAGCGAGGCGCCGTGACCACGGCGAGGAGGCCGAGGACCGCCAGCGCCGTGATCCCGATCGGCGCCACGAGGGGCGAGCTGCCGACCACCGGCACGAACGGTGCGCCCAGCGTCACGTCGGTCACGAGCGCAGCCGGCTGCGCCAGAGTGAGCCACGCCAACCCGAGCCCGAGCGCGGTCAGCAGCCAGACGAGAACGCGCCGACCGATCCCCGACTCCGCACCCCGCCCGCGCACCCCCGGGCCACGCGACGACGACAGGGACGGGACGGCGGACGGGCGCGCGGACGGGAGGGCTGGGAGGACGCCGACCCCGAGAGCGCGCACAGCGGCATACAGGATCAGGCCGGCCGCGACGTTGAACCAGAAGATCGCCCGCCAACCCGACCACGCGAGGATCACCGCGCCCAGCACCGGACCGAGCACCGAACCCAGCTCCTGCACGGCACCCACGACCCCCAAGGGCGTGCCCCGCCGGTCCGCCGGCCACAGGTCCGCGACGAGCGCGAGCGTGGCCGGGACGAGCCCGCCACCGCCGATCCCCTGGAGCACCCGCCCGCCGACGAGCACGCCCAGGTCGGTGGCGAGCGCCGTGACCGCGGACCCCACGACGAAGACCACCAGGCAGCCGAGGAGCACCCGGCGCCGGTCGAGGAGGTCGGAGAGGCGCCCGATGAGCGGCAGCACCGCGATGTAGCCGAGGAGGAAGCCGGAGATGATCGGGGTCGCACGCTGGAGGGCGTCGACGCCGATCCCGACGCCTTCCATCATGTCCGTCAGGGCGAGGACGACGACGTAGGTGTCGGCCGCTGCCAGGGCGACGCCGGCGGCGGCCACCGCCAGCAGAGCGTGCCGTCGGGGTGGAGCGGCCATGACCACCCCGGTCAGGGCTTCGTGATCGTGACGGGAGTCCCGTACTGGTCGAGGGTCACGGTGTACGTCGATGCCGTGCCCGCCCCGAAGAAGGGACCGGTGAGGTCGACCTGGCGCAGCTCGTCCTGCTCCGTGAGGCCGTACGACGCCTGGAACGACCCGTTGCGGTCCCCGATGCCGAAGAGGTCGACGACGTTGGCGCCCGGGACGGTGCCCTTGATCGTCGTGAGGACCTCGGAGCCGTTGCGGACCTTGTCGCCCTCGGCGGGACTCTGCGTCGCCGTGAGCAGCGAGGAGAGCCCCTTGTCGGTCGCGAAGAGCGCGGCCGGGTCGGGGACCCCGAAGGTCTTGGGGTCGATCTTGTTCATCCCGGGGATGAAGGGCAGCTTCGCCCAGACCTCGCCGCCGACGGACACGATCTCGACGTCGGCCGGGATCCCGGCGAACCGGCCCTTGAGCGTGCCCTTGAAGGCGGGTGGGTGCGCGCCCCAGCCGTCGCCCGACAGCACGCCGCTCGCGTCCTTCGGCACCGCGGAGCTCGTGAGGGTCAGGTGCACGGAGGGTGCCGCGTCGATCTTGGCCTTGGCGGCCGCGAGGCGCTGGGCGGGGCTCGGCGGCGTGGGGGCAGGGGGGTTCCCCTCGTCGCTCGTGCACCCCGCCAGGCCCGTGGCGGCGAGGACGGTCAGGGCGGCTGCGGCCAGCTTCACCGGGATACGCATGTGCGTCAGGCTAACTGCTGGGTGGGTCTCGATGCGGTGAGTGGGTACGGCTAGCCTCGACGGATCGCAGGAAGCCCAGAGCGCTGCTCTCGACAGTCCGCGCAGCGTTCGCGACGAAGGAGTTGAGATGGTCCTGCTCGGTCTGGTTCTCTTGTTGGTCGGGGCGGGTCTGGGGACGGCCGCCTTCCTCGGCGTCCGGGACGAGACGGGAACGGTCAGTCTCGAGGCCCTGGGCTTCAGCCGGGACGCCCAGCCGCTCGAGCTGCTCCTGCTGGGGGCGGTGGCGATGCTCCTCGTCGCCCTCGGCTGGGCCCTGATGGCGGCGGCAGCGCGCCGGCGGGCCCGGCTCCGCCGCGACGAACGTGAGGCGCAACGTCTGGCCGAGCTGGAGCGGACTGCCGAGTCGGACCGGCTCGAGCAGGAGCGCCGCTTCGAGGACGCCTCACTGCGGAACGAGGACCTGCAGCGGCGCGAGAGCCACCTCGACGCCTGGGCGCAGGAGCTCGACGCCCGGGAGCGCGAGGTCGCCCGGCTGGAGGAAGCCCGCCGGCAGCAGGTCGGACCGTCGGTGGCCGACGTCGTGACCGGTCGCGCGGAAGGCAGCGTGGCGGAGGGCACGGCGCACTGGTCCCAGAGCACGCCGCGGCACAAGGCGGACGGCGACCCTGCGAGGTGACCCGGCAGGTCAACGAGCACGCCGGTGCCCACCCTCTCTCCCCCGGGCGACGAGTTCGGGTGGGACGCTGAGCTCTTCGTGCTCTGACCGCCCGAGCCGGCCCAGCGGCATACGGACGATGCCGTATGCCGCTGGGCTCGCCTCCCGACGAGAGGCCGGGCTCAGCGTGGGGTGCCGTTCACGAGCAGACCGGGGCATAGTCGCGGTCGGGGAGGTAGCTGCGCCACTCGGCCTCGGTGAGGTCGCGACCAGCCATCCGACACGCGGCCGCGACCCAGGCGCTCGGACGCGGATCCCACGTCCGCACCGTGCCGTCGAGGGCCGCCACGAGGACCTCGCCGTCCTCGGTGAACGCGACCGCCCCCTCCGGCGCCGCTACTGCGCCGACGAAGGCGCCGGTCCGGCCGTCCCAGGCGGCGACCTTGCCGCCTCCGGATGAGGCGATCAAGGCACCGTCGGCAGACCAAGCCAGGTGGATCGCGTTGTTCAAGGGATCCACTCCGAGGGGCCGCGTCGCGTTGGGCTCGGCGAGCCACGAGTTCGCCGTCACATCCAGCAGGCCGATGCGTCCATCCGTGGTGACGACGACCAGTCGTTGACCGTCCCGAGAGAACTCTGCCACAACGACTGGCTCCTCTTTCGTCCCGATCGTCGCTCCCAGCTCGCCAGTCGAGTAGTCGATGGTCCGCGCCCAGTCGCCGTGGACCACGACGTCACGGCCGTTGGGGCTGACGGTGAGAATGCCGACCAGGCCGACACCGGCCTCGATCGGTTCTCGCACTGACTGCAGGGCGGGCACGGAGAGCACGTGCACCATCCCCGCGGTGGTGCCGACGAGCAGCTTCCGCCCGTCCGCTGAGAACGCCGCGATCGACGCCTCCTCGGGGGCAAGGGAGGTCCTGGCGACCTCTCGTCCGGAGGCCGCGTCCCACAGGCCCACGTCGGAGTCGCCGGTCGCACTGGTGAGCAGGTGGCCATCCGGGCTCCAGACGACGTCGCCGAAGTTCGTCGTGTTCAGGCCCAGCTCGACGCGGGGGCCGAGCCGGCCGGTTGAGAGGTCCATCACCTGGTTCGTCGCCGGACGGCCGCCCCAGTGGTAGGCCACCTTGGTGCGGTCTGGAGCGAGTCGGCTCAACATTGCCGCTCGCTGCAAGGGCTCCCCCGCAGCAACCCGAAGGAAGCTGCGGCTCCCCTCCAGGTCCAGCGCCGCCAGGTTCCCGGCCTGCGTGAGGTAGAGGGTCCGGCCGTCGGGGCTGAGCCCGACGGTGTTCGGATAGAGCGTCCTCCCAGTGGCATCAGTCAACAGGGCGGTATTGCTTCCGAAATCCTCATTGGCCACCACCGTTGGCTCTTCGCCGGAGAGGTCCCAGACGACGAGCCTGTCCCCGAGCACGGCGAAACGCGTGCCGTCACCGGACAGTGCGAGCTGGCCCGACCAAGCCTGGCCGTCGTAGAGGTGTGTGGTCGGCGCGAGCGTCGTCGTGTCGATGAGGACGACACCGGGCCCTCCCCCGACCACGAGGGTCGCCCCGTCGGGCGTGAGCAGGAGCCGGCCACTCAGCTCGCGCACGCCGAGCTGTGCCGCGGTGACGACGCGACGCGTTGTCCCGTCCGGCAGGTCGGCGACGAGGATGCGCGCGCGGTCCCGCGAGTAGAGCGTCCGTCCGTCCGGGGAGACCACGGGGAAGATGGACTGGCTGGTCGTGACCCGGGCAACCGGCTGTCGGGGTCGCTCGATGTCCCACACGAGGACCGTGCCCTCCGGGCCCGCCTTGGGAACCACTCCGACGGCCAGCCAACGCCCGGTGGAGTCGAAGCTCAGGTCCTGCCTCACCTGAGCTTTTGCGGACAGGCCACCAAGCTGGTTGGGGGCATGGCTGCCGTCCGGCTGCAGGAGCACCACCGGCGGGGAGTCGGCGCTCGGCGCTGCTGTTGAAGCCGCGAGCAGTCGACCTGTGGGGCTGGCAACGACGGTGACGCCCTGGGCATCAGAGTTGCGGTCCGTGATGGCGAGCGTGTCCGGGTGGTAGATCCGCACGCCCTCCACAGGCGCGTAGCCGAGGGCGATCCGGCCGTCCGGGAGCACCGCCATTCCCATGGCGGGGGCTCGCGTGGTCCGGATGAGCCGGGGCACCCGGGCGAGCGCCTCGAGCAGGTTCGTCCGCGACTCCTCCGAGTCCTCGAGCTGCAGCCCGGCGGCGGCCAGGAGCAGCGACAGGTCGGTGGCTTCCACTCGGGCGGACTCCGCACCGAGGCGCTCCGAGTCGGAGGTGAGTGCCGTGCTGCTCGCCCGCTCGGCCGAGGTGAAGGCGGCGATCCCCGCCACGACGGTCACGGAGAGCAGCGCAGCGGTGGCGGCGAGCATGGCCCGAAGACGCTGGTTGGACCGGCGGTCCCTCCGCGCCTGCTCCTCGGCCGCGTGGGCCTCCCGGTCCGCCAGGGCCGCGGAGGCGGTGAGGAACTCAGCCTCGACGGGGGTCAGCGTCGGGTCGGAGCGACCCCGCCACTCGATCGCCCGCGCCAGCCGCACGCCTCGGTAGAGCTCGCTGTCGGGACGGCCGAGCTCGTCCCAGGTCTCCGCGGCGACGGTGAGGTGGCGCATGATCCGCAGCCCGTCGACGTCGTCGTCCAGCCACCCGCGCAGCCTCGGCCACGCCACCGCCAGCGACTCGTGAGCCACCTCGAGGGTCTCGCCGTCGCTGCTCAGCAGGCGGGCGGCGATGAGCCGCTCGGCCAGCTCCTGCCGCTCCTTCGTCGTCAGCACGCTGCGCCGAGGCACCCGCTGCCGGATCGGCGCGCCCGCATCGTCGGAGGCGACGAGCCGCACCATGAGGTCACGAACCATGACCTGCTGCTCGCTGCTCAGCCCACGGAAGAGTCCCTCGGCGGACTGCGACACCGCACCACGGATCCCACCGGTGGCGGTGTAGCCGGCCACCGTCAGCGCGTTTCCCTCACGCCGCTTCCACGTCTGGCGCAGCACGTGCGACAGGAGCGGCAGCGCGCCCGCTTCGCCGAGGACCTCCCGGACGAGCAGGTCGACGAGGCCCGGCTCGATGCGAAGCCCCGCCTGGGCGGCCGGGCTCTCAATGGCCCGGCGCAGGTCCGGCTCGCGCAGCGGTCCGAGCAGGTAGAGACCCTGCTCGACCAGCCTCGCGAAGTCCGTGTGGATGGACAGGTCGCCGAGCCGGTCGGCCCGGAGCGAGATGACGAGCTGCCGTCCGGGTCTCGCCGCGAAGGTGACGAGGCGCTCGAAGAAGTCTGACCGGTCCCCGGACTCTTCCGGGAGGCCCAGCACCTCCTCGCACTGGTCGACGACGAGCACGTCCGCCGCCTGCGGTCGCACTGCGTCGAGTGCCGCCAACGGATGGCGTCCCGGCGTCAACACCGACACGTCGCGGCCGTCCCGCTCGAGGGCCGCGGCGACACCAGCCCGGACCAGCGAGGACTTCCCGGACCCGGAGGGACCCACCACGGCGAGCACGCCCGTCTGGTCGAGCCGCCGCAACGCCGCCTCGGTGTCCTGCTCCCGACCGAAGAAAGCAGCAGCATCCTCCAGGTCGTAGGCCAGCAGCCCGAGGTACGGACAGGTGGTGCTCGCCGGAGTGAAGGCGGCCTGCGCCGCCAAGGAGGAGTCCTGCCGGAGGATCGACTCCTCCAACGCCGCGAGACCCGGCCCCGGGTCGAGCCCGAGCTCGTTGAGCAGGACCGCCCTGGCCCGGGCGAGCGTCTGGAGTGCCTCCGCCTGACGCCCCGCCTGGTACTGCGCCAGAGCCAGCAGACCCCAGCGCCGCTCCCGCGTGGGCTGCTCCACCACCAGCCGGCGCAGGTCGGGCAGCACCTCGTCGTGGCGGCCGCTCTGCAGCGCCGCCTCGACCCGCAGCTCCTCCGCTTCACGGTGCAGCTCGGCGAGGCGCTCGGCCTCCGTCCGTCCGGGCTCCCACTCCGACAGGTCCCCGAAGGGGTCGCCGCGCCACAGTGCGAGAGCCTGGTCGACCAGGTACAGCACCCGATCCGGCTCACCGGTCGCCAGCAGCTGCCGCGCCCGGCCGAGATGGTGCTCGAAGAGGGCGAGGTCGAGGTCGTCACGGTCCAGCCGCAGCCGGTAGCCGCCCGGAGTCGTCTCGATCGCCGTCGCACCGAGCACCTTGCGCAGCCGCGACACGCAGCCCTGCACCACCTTGCTCGACGACGGCGGCAGGTCATCGCCCCACAGGGCCTCGGCCAGGGCGTCGGCCGTCACGTGCTGGCCGGGACGCACGGCAAGAACCGCCAGGGTCACCCGATCCCGGGGCCCCAGTGCCACCGATCCCCCATCGACCTCGACGGGGCCCAGCACCCCCACCCGCATGGTTCGAGGATCCCCCCGCCCCGCGAGACCGTCAACGGCGTCGATACCCGATCGATACCGGCTCGGCGGCGGGTCGGTACCCGGACGTGGGACACCGGAGTCCGGACACCCGTCCGACCCTGCCGCTTCGGCAGGCACTCAGGAGAGGACACCACCATGAACGCACGCACCAGCAGCCTCCGCCGCACCTGCTGCGCCCTCGGCGCCGCAGCCACGCTCGGCCTCGCTCTCGCCGCCCCCGCCAGCGCCGTCGTCCTGCCCGACCCGATCGGCTCGGGACTGCCCCCGGAGCAGCCCTCCCCGGGCGGGGTCATCACGGTTGCCATCGACGACAACGCGCTCGAGCTGCTGCAGGTGGGCGGTGGCCTCCTCGCCGGGCTGGCTCTCGCCGGCGCCGGCGTGGCGGTCGCCTCCCGGCGCCACCACAGCGACCCCGCCCCCGCGTGACGGGACCGCACCACAGGCAGGGCCCGCGCCCTCTCGGGGAGCGGGCCCAGCGGCATACGACCTGAGTGCCGAACGCGCGACCCACCGCGCGTTCGGCACTCACTCGACGGGGCACTCAGCCGACGACGAGCGTGTCCCCGGAGGTGTCGCGGTCGACCCGGACGGTCTGCCCGTCGCGGACCTCGCCGCTGAGCAGGGCCCGAGCGAGGCGGTCGCCGATCTCCTTCTGGACGAGCCGCCGCAGCGGGCGCGCGCCGTAGGCCGGGTCGAAACCGCGCTGCGCCAGCCAGGTGCGCGCCGCGTCCGTGACCTCCAGCGTGATGCGCCGGTCCGCGAGCCGGGTCGCGAACGATCGGACCTGCAGGTCGACGATCTCGGCCAGCTCCTGCTGGGACAGCGCGTCGAAGACGACGACCTCGTCGAGCCGGTTGAGGAACTCCGGCTTGAAGGCGGCCCGGACCACGGCCATCACCTCGTTGCGCTTCTCCTCCGGCGACAGCAGCGGGTCCACCAGGAACTGCGACCCGAGATTCGACGTCATGACCAGGATGACGTTGCGGAAGTCCACGGTCCGCCCCTGGCCGTCGGTGAGGCGGCCGTCGTCGAGCACCTGGAGGAGGACGTCAAAGGTCTCCGGGTGCGCCTTCTCCACCTCGTCGAGCAGGATGACGGAGTAGGGCCGGCGCCGGACCGCCTCGGTGAGCTGGCCGCCCTCCTCGTAGCCGACGTATCCGGGGGGCGCCCCGATGAGCCGGGCCACGGCGTGCCGCTCCGAGTACTCGGACATGTCGATGCGGACCATGGCCCGCTCGTCGTCGAAGAGGAAGTCAGCGAGGCTCTTGGCGAGCTCGGTCTTGCCCACGCCGGTGGGCCCGAGGAAGAGGAACGAGCCGGTCGGCCGGTCGGGGTCGGACACTCCGGCCCGGGTGCGCCGGACCGCGTCGGAGACGGCGCGCACTGCCTCCGTCTGGCCGATCAGGCGGGCCCCGATGTGCTGCTCCATGTGGAGCAGCTTCTCGGTCTCGCCCTCGAGGAGTCGGCCGGCCGGGATGCCCGTCCAGGCCGAGATGACGTCGGCGATGTCGTCGGCGCCGACCTCCTCCTTGACCATCGGGGCCTCGCTCCCGACGACGGTGGCCGCCTCGCGCTCCTGGGCGGCGGCGAGCTCCTTCTCGAGCGTGGGGATGTCGCCGTAGAGGATCTTCGAGGCGCCGGCGAGGTCGCCCTCCCGCTGGAGCCGGTCGGCCTGGGTGCGCAGGTCGTCGACCCGGGCCTTGAGCTCACCGACGGCGTTGAGGCCGGACTTCTCCGCCTCCCAGCGGGCGGTCAGCGCAGCGAGCTCCTCGGTCCGGTCGGCGAGGTCCTTGCGCAGCCGCTCGAGCCGCTCGCGGGAGGCCTCGTCGTGCTCCTGCTCGAGCGCGAACTCCTCCATCTTGAGCCGGTCGACGGTGCGTCGCAGCTCGTCGATCTCGACCGGTGAGCTGTCGATCTCCATCCGGAGCCGCGACGCCGCCTCGTCGATGAGGTCGATGGCCTTGTCGGGCAGCTTGCGCCCGCTGATGAAGCGGTCGGACAGACTGGCCGCGGCCACGAGCGCCGAGTCGGCGATGGTCACCTTGTGGTGCGCCTCGTAGCGCTCCTTCAGCCCGCGCAGGATGGCGACCGTGTCCTCGACGGAGGGCTCGCCGACGAAAACCTGCTGGAAGCGTCGCTCGAGCGCAGCGTCCTTCTCGATGTGCTTGCGGTACTCGTCGAGCGTCGTCGCGCCGACCAGGCGCAGCTCGCCACGGGCGAGCATCGGCTTGAGCATGTTGCCGGCGTCCATCGCGCCTTCGCTGCCGGCGCCCGCTCCGACGACGGTGTGCAGCTCGTCGATGAACGTGACGATCTGGCCGTCGGAGGCCTTGATCTCCTCGAGCACGGCCTTGAGCCGCTCCTCGAACTCGCCGCGGTACTTCGCGCCGGCGACCATGGCGGCCAGGTCGAGGGAGTAGAGCGTCTTGTCGCGCAGGCTCTCGGGCACGTCGCCCTCGACGATGCGCTGCGCCAGCCCCTCGACCACGGCGGTCTTGCCGACGCCCGGCTCACCGATGAGGACCGGGTTGTTCTTGGTGCGGCGGGAGAGGACCTGCACGACGCGGCGGATCTCGGCGTCGCGACCGATGACCGGGTCGAGCCTGCCCTCGCGAGCGCGGGCGGTGAGGTCCGTGCCGTACTTGGCGAGCGCCTCGTAGGTCCCCTCGGGGTTCTCGGACGTCACGGGGCGGCCGCCGCGCAGCTCGGGGATGGCCTGCTCGATCGCGTCGGCGTCGAGGCCGAACTGGCCGGTGCGGGCCAGCGCGAGCAGGAGGTGGTCGGTGGAGACGAATGTGTCCCCCATCGCCGTCATGTACTGCTGGGCCTGCTGGATCGCGGCCGCGGCCGTGCGCGACAGCTGCGGCTGCTGGGCGCCGCCGGTGACCTGCGGGAGGGCCGCCAGCTCCTTCTCCGCGGCTGCCGTGGCGGCAGCGACGGAGGACCCTGCCTTCTCGAGCAGGGTCGGAGTCGTCGTGCCGGGCTGGGCCGCGAGGGCGAGGAGCAGGTGGGCCGGCTCGATGTTCGGGTGGTGCTTGGCGGCCGCAGTCGTCGCCGCCTGGGCGAAGGCCTCCTGGGCCCTGGTGGTCAGCTGAAGATCCATGCATTCTCCTGGCACGTGTGACTCTGACGAGTTCCATGAGGGGCAACCTCGCTAAAGTTGAGTCTATTCCGCTCAACCTTGGCCGTATGCCGCTGGGTTCGTTCCGTTCGTCACCTCGGCTCGGGCGGTCCCGCCCTCCCGAAACCCTGGGCGAGCGGGAGCGAGCGGACGCCGGGAGCGAGCTCAGCGGCATCCGGCATCCCCCGAGCGCAGTCAGCGGGAGGACACCTCCTTGACTACTGTGGTCCCGTCCCCCTGACCCCCGCCTCGAGGAGACCAGGCATGCCCACCCCCGTCCCGCGTCGGTTGACAGCCCTGCGTCGCCGCGTCGCACGGCTGGTCGACCCCGATCGGGCTCCCGGTCCCGCGTCCTCCAGCGCGGGCAGTGGGCCCATCGCGACGGGGGACGCCGAGAGTGCCGCCGCCGCGACCGCTGCTCCGGTCATCGTCGCCGGCGCAGCGCCGCTGGCGACGCGCGTCGGGATCGCAGCGAGCGACCGGCTCTCCGGGCTCATGGCGGACGAATGGGGCCAGGTCGACCTCGTCCCGGGAGCCGACCGGCCGACCGGGCTCGACCTCGTCGTCCTCGAGCTGCGTGGGAGCGACGTGGTCGGTTGGGAAGGGTTCCGCGACGAGCTCGCAGCGCTCGTCCAAGGCTGCCTCATGACGCAGCTCCCGGTCGCCGTCTGGCTGACGGCGGGACCCTGCACCCCGCCCGAGTGGATCGGTGACGCGACCGTCGTCGCCGCCTCGACTCCGGCACTCCGCGCCGAGCTGGCCGCTGTCACCGGTCGCTCCGTCGAGCTGCTCCCCGCCGCCGCCCAGCCGCGGCGCCACCGCCCGGACGGGCCGACCCACGCCCGGCGCGGCGCCACGGTGATCATCGAGGCGCCGGAGCCCACCGCCCCGGCCGCAGCCCTCAGGGACCTCGTCGGCCCGGCGATCAAGCCACTGCCCGCCGAGGACGTCGCCGTCATCTGCCTCGGCGCACCCGGCGACCCCCTCGGCGCCGTCGAGACCGCCCTCAAGCGCAGCGTCCAGCGGCGCGACTGGCGCGTCGTCGAGCGAGAGCTCGGCACCCGTCGCGTCACCGTCGACCTCAGCGCCCTGTCGCCGGACGCCGCGTGGACCTCGGTGGCCGCGGCCGCCTCAGGCACCCCGCTCGTCGCGGCCGACGGCCCCACCGCAGGGCTGCCCGACGACATCGCCGCCCTGGTGCCCCGGATCGACGACAGCAAGCAGCTGCGCAGCGAGATCGTCGCCCGCCTCGAACAGGCCGAGCTGGTCGCTCGCGAAGGTCTGCAGCTGCGCCGCGCCGCCCTCGCCGCCCACACGGCCGCGCACCGCGCCCGGGCCCTCGTCACACACGCCGGGCTGACGAGCGACTCCGGTCTGCTTGCGCCTGCCGCCCGACCGGTCTCGGCCATCGTCCCGACCAACCGGCTGCACGAGCTGGACAACGTCTTCGCGAACGTCGGGCGGCAGTCGCACCCGGACCTCGAGCTGGTCCTCGTCCTCCACGGGCTCGAGGCCGACCGCGCGGAGATCACCGCGCGCGCCGCCGCTGCCGGGGTCGAGGACCTCGTCATCCTCGAGGCGGACCGGTCGCTGACCCTCGGTGCCTGCATGAACCTCGGGGTCGAGGCCGCGTCCGGTCGCTACATCGCCAAGATGGACGACGACAACTACTACGGAGCGCACTTCCTCGCGGACCTCGTGGATGCCTTCACCTACACCGACGCCGGCATCGTCGGGAAGTGGTGCCACTACGTGTGGCTGCGGTCCTCCAACGCCGTCGTCCTGCGCTACCCCGACTCGGAGCACCGTCCGGAGCGGCGCATCCAGGGCGGCTCCATGCTCTTCGACGGCGACGTGGTCCGAGGTCTGCGGTTCAGCGACATCCCCCGCGCCGTGGACTCGGACATCCTCGACCGCGCCATGGCCGAAGACGTCACGATCTACAGCGCAGACCGCTTCAACTACGTGTCCATCCGCGGGACCGACCGGAACGACCACACCTGGACCGTCGCCGACTCCACCTTCATGACGAAGACCGGCCGCCTGCAGTTCTTCGGCGACCCCCGAGCCCACGTGTCGGTGTGACCCGTCTCGGTGTCGCACTGACCGAAAGGACCCCATGCCCAGCACGTCGAGCATCAAGTCGTCGACCATCCGCGGTGCCCGCAAGCTGATCCGCCACACCCCGCTCGGGCCGCTCGCGGTCCTGCCCAAGCAGGGTGGCGGGGCCGGCCGCTCCGCGCTCGCCATCCGGGCCCGTCACCTCATCAAGGTCGGGCGGCCGCTCGATGCCCTTCGCCTCGTCGACCGTGCCCCGGCGGACAGCCTCCCCGCGAACCTCGCAGCCGTGCGTGCCGAGGCCCTCTGGGCCGTAGGACGCGGCACCGAAGCCCTGGCGGCCATCCGCGCCGTGACCGGCCGGCCCAGAGTCGAGGTGCCGGCCCTGGTCGCCCACTTCGCCATCGCCGGCGCCCTGCGTGAGCAGGATGACGTCGCGAGACTCGCCGTGCTGGCGACGAGCGCCCGCCCGCGCAACCGGGCCGAGTCCACCCAGCTCGCCGAGGCCTTCACGACCGACGACCCGGACGTGGCCACCGCCTTCATCGACCACGTCGGAACCTGGACCCATGCCCTGCCGATGAGGTCCCTCGTGCGCCTCGACAACCTGCTCCTGCGTGCGCAGGGGGCCGACCACGAGGAGCTCGCCGCGCGAGTGCGCCATGAGGCCCTCGAGGCCGACGACGGCCAGCGGGCCATCCTGCGGGCGATGGAGCTGGAGGACTGGCCGCTCCTCGCCGAGGTGCTGCGGGGCCGAGTCCTCAAGCCGTCGCACGCAGCCCGGATGCGGCGCCTCGCCTCCCGCGCGCTGAAGGCCGGCTACCTCGGCGAGGCCGCGGTGCTGGCCGAGTCGGCCTTCACGTCGCTCCCCGAGCAGGACGGCGCCCGCGAGATCCACGTCGACGCCATGGACCGGCTCGGCATCGTGCGGG
>Ga0209347_1001993_pt1 | contig 29061 bp, 25 predicted proteins | sample AutmiccommuBRH23_FD_187382 | JGI IMG/M metagenome (GOLD analysis project Ga0209347, IMG submission 187382) | Deep subsurface microbial communities from Mt. Terri, Switzerland - Autotrophic microbial communities BRH/23 (SPAdes) (version 2) | ecosystem: Environmental > Aquatic > Deep subsurface >...
TACGTAAATGCGGGCCGCAATGATTTTCCCGTTTGACGATGGCTACGAAGTCACGAGCAACTCTTTTTTGCCTCCGAATTTAGTGGTGCTGAAAACTTCAGACCGTTGCAACTGACCGGCAACATCTGCAACCGTGAGCTGTGACGGCACCGGATGACCGCTTCCTCTGCGAAGCCTCCGTCAACTCGTGGAGCGGCAACGTGAATGACCCGAACCGGCCCTGAGCAAGTGCAGCAATCAGGGCGCGGCGCCGCACGAACTGGTCACGAGCCGACCTCGCGACCCGTGGGCCTTGTGCCTAGAGTCCGCACTACTTGGTCGTCACGGTCATATAGCTGTTGATGAGGTTGCGGTAGTCGGGGATGTGGTTAGAGAACAGTGCGCCGAGACCCTCGACGTCATTGCGCCAATCGCAGTGTAGCTCGCATGCGACGCCGAACCACGTCATCAGCTGCGCGCCGGCCGACGACATGCGATCCCAGGCCGAATGCCGCGTAATCTCGTTGAACGTGCCCGAAGCATCGGTGACGACGAATACCTCGTAGCCTTCGGCGAGCGCTGACAGTGCGGGGAACGCGACGCAGACCTCGGTGACAACTCCCGCGATGATGAGCTGCTTCTTGCCGGTCGCCTTCACCGCCGTCACGAAGTCCTCGTTGTCCCAGGCGTTGATCTGGCCGGGCCGTGCAATGAACGGCGCGTCCGGAAAGATCTGCTTCAGCTCCGGCACGAGTGGTCCGTTCGGGCCGTCCTCGAAGCTCGTCGTCAGGATGGTCGGCAGCTTGAAGTATTTGGCGAGGTCGGCGAGGGCCAGCACATTGTTCTTGAACTTGTCGGGATCGATGTCGCGGACGAGCGAGAGCAGTCCGGCTTGGTGATCCACCAGCAGGACGGCGGCGTTTCTCTTGTCGAGGCGGATGTAGGGCTTCGTCATTGAGGGTTCTCCTTGGGGCTGTGGGATGTCCGCATGGCAAAACGGCGGACCGGTGCCGTAGAAGGTGGCGGTCCCAGCCCGTGAGCCGGGACCGCCGAGAATTACGCGTTTGTGGTTTCGCGGATCGCGCCGAACTTGCCGCTCTGGAACTCGCGCATCGCCTGCTTGATCTCGCTGACCGTGTTCATGACGAACGGACCGTGCGCCACGACCGGCTCGTCGATCGGCTCGCCGGTGAGCACCAAGAGCTTGGCATCGCCGTTGGCTTCGAGCGTGACGCCGCCACCGTCGCGCCCGAGGATCACCGTCTGCGCCTCACGCACGATCTCGCGGCCGTTGATCTCGATCGTACCCTTGAGCACCACCACCGAGAGCGTCTGCCCTTCCGGCACAGCGAGCGTCACCGACTTGCCGCGCTTAAGGGCCACGTCCCACATATCCAGTTTCGTAAACGTACGGGCGGGACCCTTGGCGTCATCGTAGGCGCCTGCGATCACGCGCAAGCTTCCGGCGCTACCGGGCAGCTCGATCGTCGGGATGTCGGCCTTGAGCAGCGTTTGGTAGCCGGGCTTCGCTGCCTTATCCTTCGCTGGCAGGTTGACCCAGAGCTGCACCATCTCGAAGTCGCCACCCTTCCTGGCGAAGGCCGGCGAGTGGTATTCCTCGTGCAGGATGCCGGAGGCAGCCGTCATCCATTGCACGTCACCGGGGCCGATGATGCCACCGGCGCCCGTGGAGTCGCGATGCTCGACCTCGCCCTCGTAGACGACGGTGACAGTCTCGAAGCCCTTGTGGGGATGCACGCCGACGCCGCGCCGCTCCGTGGTCGGCTCGAACTTCGCGGGACCCGCGTAGTCCAGCATGATGAACGGGCTGATGTGGGCGCCATGATCGTGGTGCGACAACAGGGTGCGGACGGGGAATCCGTCACCGACCCAGTGCTGGTGGGGCGCGCTGTAGATGCCGAGGATTTGTCTCATGGTTGTCTCCTTCTCTACTGGCGCCAGTCGCGGTGGCGCCCTTGGTTGAGATCGAAGATAATTTTGAGACGATGAGGTGAGTAGACGACAAATATTGACCAGTCTGTCCTATTTATGGGACAAAGAGGTATGCAGGACCTCAACGATCTCTACTACTTTGCCCAAGTCGTCGACCACGGCGGCTATGCGGCTGCCGGGCGCGCGCTCGGCATTCCGAAGTCGAAGCTCAGCCGCCGCATTTTAGAGCTGGAGGAGCGGCTTGGAGTGCGTCTTCTGCAGCGCTCGACGCGCAAGCTCACCGTCACCGAGGTCGGCCAGGAGTATCACCGCCACTGCGTCGCGATGCTGGTCGAGGCCGACGCCGCGCAGGAGGCGATCGAGCGGTTGCGTTCGCTGCCGCAAGGCCGCGTCCGCGTAAGCGCCCCGCCTGCTCTCGTATGCTTCGAGGTGGGCCCGATAATCGCCCGATTCATGGCCGCCAATCCGCGCGTAACGATCGAACTCGACAGCACGAGCCGGCGCATCGATGTGATCGGCGAAGGGATCGATGTCGCGCTACGCGTGCGCTTCCCGCCGCTCGAGCAGTCCGATCTCGTCATGCGAACCTTGGGGCAAAGCCCGCAGCGCATGGTCGCCAGTCCAGCCTTGCTCGGGGCTAGGTCGCTGCCGCTCGTCCCCGCTGACCTTGCAGGGATGCCTAGTCTCGATCTTGGATCGGCCCAATCAGGCAAGCACGCTTGGGAGTTGCTTGGACCGCACGGGGCAGACGTGCGCCTTACGCACACGCCCCGTCTCGTTACGGACGACATGGCGCAGCTGCTGCATGCGGCCATCGCGGGCGTGGGCGTCGTCAAGCTGCCGACGATGGTCGCCGATACGCACATCGCGTCGGGCGCACTCGTCGATATCATGCCGAGCTGGGCACCCCCGAGCGGCATCGTCCACGCCGTCTTTGCTTCGCGGCGCGGCTTGTTGCCATCCGTGCGCACCTTGATCGACTTCCTCGCAGCCGAATACGGCCGTCTGCAGAGAGTGACTGCTGAGACCTAGAGGGCCACCTGCGTCGAGACAGTGCTGGACGTAGCGCAGTCAACTTCGGAGGTAGCATCGAGGGACTTTGTGCAGTGTACGACCCGAGTGGGCTGCCATGGCAGCCCCTGGCCCATCGGGTTTGCGGCTCGACGGCAGGTTTTGACCATTTCGAAGATGCCCCAAAATTTGGCATCCCTGGCCGGTTCGCAAGAAGGTCCGTTATGGGATGTTGAGCAGCCATGAGATCGGCGAGCATTCGAGCACAAACCGCATCGCTGCTTGAGGTCGGCTTTCTCCGCCAAGCTGCCTGTCGGGTACAGCTGCACCAGCCAGAGCGACCAATCGGGTCATCCTGGCTTGATCGTTGCTGCCCAACGTAGAAGCCCCCCACCCGGTTCGGGTTGGGGGCATGATCACTCAGTATTCATCCGCAAGCATGACCGTGAGGACGCGGCAGGTCAGGGTGTTATCGCCCGGATCTTCAGAGCCTGCGGTAAGTGTGGGATCAAAATAGTCGATCTTCCACATCACCCATTCTTCGCGAACTTCAAGCTTGCCCAAATCGTGCTCACCGTACGGGTCGTTGTCTGGTGTGAAGGCGTCAAAGGCGCGAACGCTGCAGATGGCTTCGGCGACAAAAACCGGTCCGTGAGCCTGGACGCCGGCGGTAATGAACAGACGCCCATTGCCTTGGCGCAATCGCCGGAAACGGTCGTTCAGGTCGCGGATGCGTTTGTCCTTCATTTTGAACCTCCTTGTTCGGGACGCCAGCACCCAGGGGGGATGCTGGCCACCGGCAGGGAGGCCTTGGACATGAACTGGTCTGCATTCAGTTTATCACGCCGGGTTGGTGCGAAAGGTTGACCGAGCGGCTGGCCACGTCACGAAACAAAGTGGCCCTACCGTCAAGAGCCGAGCGGCTATTCGGTAAGGCATAATGTGGTGGGTGCCGGACTGTGTCGGGCCCGTTTTATCCCGCATTTGATGGAGGTTGTCATGGGCACCAATAGTGCGCCATCTCACAACGTGTTCACGGTCGAAGACCGTGGGCAGAACGAAGATCCATTCTGGCTGAAGATTGGTGCGGCCTGGGCGCACAAGGATGGCAAGGGCTTCAACATCTCGCTGTCGGCGCTGCCGCCGGATGCCCGTCTGGTCCTCAGGGAGCCGAGCGAAAGCGCCGAAGACGACAAGCCCTCGCCAACTCAGCGCAAAGCAAAACGCTGAACACTAAGCGGCCCCGCATGTCTGATGACGTGCGGGGCCTTTTCTTATTCTAAAAGCAATTGGCGACCGCGTGCTTTCCGGAGCCGGCCCTTGCCCCGACCGGGGCCGGCGCTCGGAAATCGCGCAGGGTGCTTTCTGGTGGGTGCCTGAGTATGCCGTGCACAAAGTCTCACTTTCATGATGACGGGAGCAATCGCCGTTCCTGGCCTTCGCCATCGATCCAGACATGATCAAGCGTGTTGTGCCTTGAGCGCTGGCGCGTCGGCAAACCAGAACAACGGCGAACCCTTGGCGCCTGTCAGTTGGAGAAGAACGTCACGCATGTTCTGCGCGCGCTCCACCGTGCTGGTCACGACGAGGACACGAAAGTTGCGCCACCCGAACGCAGAGGTATGCATCTTCGAACGCCAGACCGCACTATACGTCAGGAACTTCCGCATCATCGAAGACTGCGTGATGTCCGAGCGTTCGACTGGCATCGTGCCCCGGTCGATTTCGACGAGAAAGTAGGCCCGGCGCCCCGCAGCCGGAAATCCCAGAGAGCAGGCATAATCGGGTTCAATGCCGATGGTGTGGCGCGTCGACTTGAACACGACAGGCACGGACAACCGGTAAGGTTTTGCCGCTTCCCGCGTTGTCGCGGGCAGGCGCGCCAGGAGTGTTGGCCCGTTACACAGATCGACGACGGGGCTCGCCGCGACATCGACCGACAGGCCGACGGCAAAGTCGGCGATGGCCAACGTATGCTCCAGGAATGGGCGACCGACGTCCCTGTTCTTGTGCGCCCAGGAGACGCGCTCGCCCCAGGTCAGCCCATCGTGATGGCTCAAGACGCGAGCGCCTTTGTCGCCCAAGGCATAGACCGCGAGGGAAGACCCGCCGCCGGGGCGGTAGAAATCGTACTGGCAGTCCGGCCGGTCGAGATAGGAGTGTTCGAAAAGCCCCTTCAGGCGATTTGACAGGTTCTTTGCCGAACCAGGGATCAGGCGGCGGATGTGTCCTGAATGCAGGAAGCGGTAGCGCGTGACGGCACGCAGGATTTCAAGGTCGCGGTCGGTCAGCTGGAAGGGCGGGGGATTGCCAGACCGCTTGCGGCGGGGGCGATAGGTGCCCCGGACAGAAAGGTCGAGGGTCATGATGTAAGTCTACCATGCTGGCGTGAGGGGAGGGCGGAAACGATTGCGCGAGACTTAATCATGACGCGTGCTCCGGCAGCGCATACATGGTCGGCCCGTTGCGCCCGTCGCGAAACTTGCGTGCCCCCAGTTCGATCACGCGGGCATAGAAGCTGTATTGCGCAAGTGGCGTGCGACCGTGTTGCTGGCACCAATCGGAGTAGGCGGAAAAGATCGCCGAGCAGTGCTGCGGTTGCGAGGATTCATAACCGGCCAGCCAGCCGGCAACGGTGTCCTGCTCACGGGGCGTGCTCGGTGACGCATAACCGAACCAGGCACTCCAGCAGGTGGCGTTGAAGAACCACAGAATGATCGCAAGAAACCATTCCAGGCCAACCAGCGGTGAAACGTGAACCGGCATATCAGCCTGCGCAAGACGCGTGCGCGCCTCTTGAACGGCTTGCCGTGCGGTTGATATGCGATCGTCCAGGAGCCGGCGTTCTTTGCGCCCGACAGTCTTGTAGGAGTCCTGCAACTGCCCGAGGTGCTGTTGGGTCTGCTGCAGATCGAGCTTGAGGGAGGCGTAAAGATCTGCGGACTGAAGCGCAGGTGCCGCGGCCTTCGTGATGTTGAGCGCGATGTAGCCGCGCACGGCGTGAATGGAAAACAGCGAGGCGATCACGAACAGCGCGACACACGCGGTCGCGCCGACACGATTTGTGGGCCACCAGTGCAAGGCACCAAAGACGCTGGCGATCATGCCGAGATCGAAGGCCAACGCGAGGATCGCGAAGAGGAACGTATTCGGCATCGGCAGCAAGGCGAATGCCGGTTCCGGGGAGGCAAGCGTTGCCGTGTAGCTGATTGAGGCCAGCGCCATGACGGCGGTGATGATGCTGCCGCTGATCAGGGCGAGGAACTGCCAGATTTTCATGGCTGCACCGCCACGCGCAACACGCGAGCGCAACGGTTGTGCAACTGCGGAGACTGCAGGTCGGGAATCGGATGTTCAAAGGGATCAGGCATGATGTCCTCCTGTTTGTTTGAGGACATCGAAAGTATGCATGGACCGCTAAGTGGCAACGTGCGCGCAAGTTGGCCTATGGGTGAGGATGGGCCGGCAGGAGGTTCAGGGGAATCACATCACCATGCCGTGAATGGTGCAGATTTCCGTCTGGTTTCATCTGAAAGCAGACGGTCCGAAGACGACACGACTGATCCTATGGGCGAACTGGGCGAGGACTGAGGTTGCGCGATTGTGGCCGATCTGGTTATCGTCTGAGCGTCGAGAGACGGGCTGGATGCAGCGAGCGACCTTGAGGCATACACGGAGACTGACCATCAGCAGCACGGTGCTTTCCTGTCAGTCCGGAATACAATGTCTGAACGGCCACAATTATTACCAGCGCTAAGTGCGAGTTCCGACCCCAGCGTTGCGGACCACCCACATATCAGCTAGCCTATTTCCCTTGAACTCCCCGAGGCGTACCGATGCCCACTCGTGCTGGACTAAACCCGAATTTCAACATGGCGGCTTACCATCCGCTTGAGCGGCAGATAATTTCCCGCCTTTCTCAGCATTTTTACATTACTGCGCCAGTCGATAAAATTTATAGAGGCAATTCAGCTTACAACGCATTTCTAATGCGGCCATCAGATGATTTGTCCGTAATCCTGAATGTAGAGCGCGAGATTATGGTGCTGTTCTCCATTTACGACACTTTCGAGGCGCGCTGTATTTCTGCTTACGAGGCAATAATCGACAAATTTGACGGAACTAGAATAGACAAGTCTATAAGATTTCTTGTGAGTAAGGACCGGAACATCGAAGGCGCCGTTCGCGGTTTCCTTGCAGAAAACTTTGAGTACCCCATAGTTGTTCCCTATAGGTACTCAGACTTTCTTTCTCCTACGGACGACTTTATTTACTCTCGCATTAGAAGCAACCATTTAATTCGTGACTTGTTCGCCCACCAAAACCCGCTCAGAAAAGAATATTTCTTTTTTGGGCGAGAAGCTATTGTCAATGGCGTTCTTGACCAGCATCTCACCAGTGAAAATAGCAGTCTGTTTGGCCTTCGAAAGAGTGGAAAGACGTCTACAATTTATGCTATCGAGCGCAAGGCAAAGTCGAAAGGAGTGAAGACTCTAGTTATCGACTGCCAAGATCCAGCGGTTCATGCACGGAGCTATAAGCAACTGCTTGAGCACTTGGTTGAGCGCGTGCGCGCGCTGGGAAATCTAAAGAAAGCAACAATTAATTTCGGCAGCAGCCCAGCTGAAGTTTCTGACGACTTCCGGGAACGCATGTCACAGGCCTTGAGTGGGCTCAGGAATAATGTTCTTATAATTTTCGATGAAATCGAAAATATCTCACCGAGGACAGCCGCTTCACCGCATTGGCGGGACGGTCGCGATTCCCTTCTTTTCTGGCAGATTCTTCGATCATTCTTTCAAAGGCCTCCAAAATATCGGCTCACCTATTGCTTCGTCGGCACAAACCCTCATTTGCTAGAAATGACAAAGTTAGGGGATATAGATAATCCTGTATATTTGTTTGCCCGACCAGTATTTATGCCAAATCTTACTTATGCTGACACCAAGCAAATGATCCGGCGCCTTGGTTATTTTATGGGTCTGGATTTTCCTGAAGCTGTTGTTTCCCGCATTCACTCTTATTTTGGCGGGCATCCATTTTTCATGAGGCAAATATGCAGCAAGATACACAATTTGGTTTCAGCAAGCCGGCCTGCCACCGTTTCTCTGCAGCTCTGCAAACAGGCCGAGTCGGAGTCAGCGGCAATTAACACCCAATATATACATCAAATCATAGAGCACTTGCGTGGTAATTATCTGGAGGAGTGGGACTTACTAAGGCTTCTTGCCTTGGGTCAGCAAGAGGAGTTCAACGAAATGGTTGAATCCTTTCCGGCATGGGTAGAGCACTTAGTTGGGTACGGGCTAATTACTAAGAGAGGCGATGATTTCGAGTTTGTATTCGACTTGGTTCGACATGTTGTCGCATCGGATTTCGCGGCTCCTGCAGGCGAGCCAACGATTGAGGAACGGCGCCAGGAGATCAGTAATCGTCGCAACAAATTAGAAGAAGAGATACGTTCTGCACTTTATCATTGGTCTCGCAGATTGGCTGATCAAGATTGGTCGGCGCTTTTCAAAGAATGCAGTCCACGACTTGGTGATGCAGACGCTAGCCTCAGTAGACGGGAGGTATTTTCAAGAAATAGCAGTCCACTCTACTGGATTGAGTTGATGCGTTTCGTGAAGCATGGAAACGTACTCGAATGTACGACGGAGGAGCTTACGCGCGTCTGTGGCGCATTCGATACGATTAATAAGTTCAGAATTGATGCTCATGCTAAATCGATTGCGGCAGAGGAGTTCGAGGCGTGGGTTAAGGCGACAGAAATCCTAGAAGACTGTTTTCTTCCGCCTTGATTGATGGCTGCCGCCCGAACTCTGTCGACGATTGAGGGCGTGAGTACGGCGGGTCCATCCCGTTCACGTCGCGGTGCTGACGATCGATGTCGGCAGAGATCGGAAAGCGGCCATGAAAGCGCTGTCGCGCTGCATCGTCAGTGCCCGCGCCATGGCGCGACATTAATCGTAGGGGTCATCGAATATTGCATCGTCCGAGCTTGTCGGGGAAGGCGGGTTTTCGGTCTGGTCCGATGCCTGTAGCTCTCCACCCGGCCCGTCAACTGATTGGCACACTGGCTTCGAGGCCAAGCGCTGGCGGCTCATCGCCAACAATGCTTCGATACTTTCTTCGGGCATCTGATCGAGGCTCTCGGCGGTGCCAAAGGGCACTGTCAGCCGCAGCGCGTGCGGTGTGTGATTGCGGGCGAACGCGGCGAAGTTCGTCGACTTGGAGCCCTTCGTCATCGAGTTCAGGAAGTCTGGCGTTGTTCGCAGTTCTGAGGCAATGGCACGCGCGTCGCGGTCCGATACACCACCGACCAATTTGACCGATGTGTTGGTCATGAGGGAAGCCGGTAAATTCCGCGAGAGCTGCCCGAGGTACTGATGTGCCATGACGATACCGAGATTGAACTTGCGCGCCTGGATCAGCAGGTTGTCGATATTGTCGTCGAAGTATTCGGACGCCTCATCGATCCAAAGAAATGTCGGGCGCCGTGATGATCGGGGCAATGTCGCACGTTCGAAGGCGGCCTTGAGCGTAAGGGCGATGATGTAGCGGCCGAAGATCGACGAGGCTTCGGATTTCAGGAAATCCTTGGCCGTGTTCACCAGCACAATGCCGCCATTGTTGAGGGTGTCGAACAAGTCCAACCGGTTTTCCGGTTGGGCGAACATGCGCTCAAAGGATGGATTTTGCAGGACGCCATAGAGGCGACGCAGGATCTGATCGCGGGTCGCCTTGTAAGGCTGCCCGAAGAAGTGGTTTTCGAAGAAGCCGCGTGCGGTGGGTGGCAGAGCCTGAACCGCCGGCATGTAAGGCGTTGCGTCTTCCAGCAGTTCGCGCAGGGTGTGGATGGTGGCGCCCGGGATCGACAGCATCAGTTGGGCCAGGAAGCGGAACACCATCGACTGCTTCTGCGTGAGTTCCGCACCGAGAAGACCGCCGAAGATATAATCGTAGATCTCGATGATGCCGGCGAGAACCTGTTCGCGATCACGCTGGGTGTAGTGCTCGAGGCGATCGGAATGCACGTCGAACAAGTTGAGCGAAGGTGGGAAAGCAACGTCAGAGGGATCAACGATCAACAGCCGGGAGGCCAGCGATCCCGATCGATCAGGATCAAACAGCGCCAGCCGTTTCAACACGTTGATCATGTCACCCTGGCTGTCGAGGATGACCATGGAGGGGATTTCATCGGCGGGCCGCTGGAGGTCTGCAGCAATCAGATGCTGCAGAAGCTGCGTCTTGCCGTGTCCGGTACCGGCCAGAACGTGCATGTGCTCGAAGCGCACCTCTTCGGGAATCGTGAGCGGCAAGTCGGTCAGGAGCAGGTCTTCGAATGGCGTACCCCGAAACGTGAGGCGGACAACCTCTTCAGGTGCATGATCCTTGAAAAGATCGGTCGGCTGAATGCGCAATGGTTTGGGATCGGCAATCCAATCTTCCACACTGCGTCGATTGACGGCGAGCATATTGCGCAAGATTCGATCGACGACAGGTCGGAAGAAGTCCGCCTTATCGAAGCGTTCATGGTTGAGCAGTCCAAGCAGGCGGTCGACAAGTTCGTGAGGGCTGCGCGCCAAGGCGACGAGTGGCGCTGACAATTGTAGCGTGCCCGCCGCCTCATGCAGTTCCGGCATCTGATCGATAATGTCGCGACACAGGTTTAAGACCGCGAAGTCCCATTCATCCGTAACGGCAGCGAGATCGTCGAGGTACTTGATCTGGAGACGCAGGCTCTCTCGATGTTCGATTGCATCCTTTATGGTGACGACCTCAGGATTACCAGGTGCGACAGGCTCTTCGAAAAGCTCGGGGCAAGTTCCGGCGAGCCGCTTGACCATTTCGTACAAGGCGTCATGCAGAACCGTCGGCAGGTTCTTGTCGGAGTCGTGGAATGCGGTGTTGGCGGCATCACCAATAAATAGGCTGACGGTGAGCGAGTCGGCGAACACGGACTTTTTGAATTTCTGTTGCGCGATGTCGTAAAGGCGTTGCGTCTCCGCCTGGTCGCGCTCCTTCGCCGTCGGCGCGAACAGGCGCGTGATCAGCGGCTCGCCCTCTGTCGTGATGCCGACCCTCGGCCACCAGCGTGGCATGGTCAGATCTCAACGACGAGTTCGCGGCCGTCGAAGGTTTCTGCCATTTCCAGGTAGGCTTTGAGGTTCTTACACGCGTTGGTGACGGCCTCCTCAGCATCGAGCATTTCAGCCAAGTCTTTGCATTCGATGGCCTTGCCTTTGACGAGATCGTCAGCCGTGATTTTGAGCGCAAAGCGGGAGGCGATGCCGAGGGCGTACCCCTTCAGCGTCGATCCAATCGCAGCACCCGCTGAGCTTTCGATCAGTTCATTGCCGGCATCGATATGTTTGGTCGCGCCCGTCGCCAGCTGCTTTAAGGCTTCGGAGGAATAGATGTTGTCCTTGCCAAGCTTGTACTTGCGGATCAGGGCCTGTTCAGCCTCGGAAATGTCGGCACGGACATCGAGATGAAAAACCGTCTTGCCCAGCATGGACGTGCGTTGAGAGCGCGTGAGCTTAAGCTGCATGCCGGTAGTCCCCCAAACAAACGAATTAAAATGAGAAATTCTGACGTGATGCCAAATTGATGCACAAGCCATCAACTTGGGTCAGAGTATAACTCGTGAAAATCATAGAAGTCCCGGATCTTTTGTTCGACCGCCTCGCGCGGTCGACCGAAGCGCAGCTGGCTATGGGCCGTCATGCGGTCGGCGCGCGCATGCAGCGGGGCAGGGGGACCCAACGTTTCAACCTGCATGGCTTCGGACGGCATACCGTTCTGCAGCAAAGATACCCGGGCCCGGTAATTCGCCAGCTCCTTGAAGGCGGCTGCGTTTTTGAGATCCAGTTGCCGCGCCACCTCGGGCGCATCCTTGGCGCCAACACGGAAAGCAACCATCGAGCCGACGTTGCCGAATACGGCATCGCGCAATCGATCTGGCAGTTGATCGAGATACTGGTGGGCCAGTGTCAGCGTCAGCCCATACTTACGGGCCTCGGATAGAATGAGGCTAAACCCGTTCGTGGCAAAATTCTGGAACTCATCGACGTAAAGATGAAAGGGAACGCGCTCCTTTTCTGGGGTGTCGCGCCGGGACAGGGCGGCCTGCGCCAGGGCTGTAATCAAAAGTGCGCCGAGGAGATGTGCCGGCCCCTCACCGAGTGCGCCCTTGGACAGGTTGGCGATCAGAACCCGCCGGTCATCCATCATGAAGCGCAAGTCGATCGAATTCGTCGGTTGTGCTAGGCAATTGCGGATGGCCGGTGTCATCAGGACACGACCGATCTTGTTGAGCACCGGTGCAATTGCTTCCTCGCGAAAGCGCGGGGGATAGGCTTCGTACTCATGCATCCAGAACGCACGAACGACGGGATCCGTGAGGTGACGCAGGCACTGGGATCGATAGCCCTGATCCTGAAGCAAACGTGGGAGACACAGCAGCGTGCCGCCCGGAACATCCATCAGCAGGCGCAGCGCATGAGAAAAGATGTGTTCCAGGCGCGGGCCCCAGAAATCGGGCCAGATCGCGTGGAAGGCCGCCACGACGTTTTCGACAACGAGCGGCCGATCGTCCTCGGGCAACTGAGCCAGGAGATTAAAGCCGATCGAACGGGCCAGCGAGGCGGGATCGAAATAAACGAGGTCATCGGAGCGCCAGGTGGGCAGCAGTGTCACGGCGGAGGCAGCAAGGTCGCCATGCGGGTCGAGCAAGGCGCAACCGTTCCCTGACGCAAGATCCTGGGCGATTAGATTGAGCAGCAGCGTCGACTTGCCCGTGCCAGTCTGCCCGATGATGTAGAGATGCCTTGCGCGGGCAGCAGCATCAAGACCAACCGGCTGACCGCCGTGATTGCCGAGATATAAGAGTTCCTTGTGATCGCTCTGGCTCATAGGCCTAAGCGAGCCCCGGCATCACTGCATCTCATTTTTGGCATTGATGCAGGCGTGATTGATCGAGGCACTTTGCCTCTCTTCACGCGATGGGATCGGGCGGCATCGAGTAGTGCTTGCCTTCACCAGATGCCGTTCATCCTTCCCAGCCGCTTACCGAGGCTCACTTAGGCTCGTGATCGAGAACTCAACTTATTCTAGCAGGTTCGCTGCCGTCGCGGATGAGATGTCCCGGCGACGCTTGATTCAGATATCTGGCTTTCGAGACAGGATTTTACCTCGCACTTTGAAGCAACGCGCGGACCCAAAAAGGTTCTGCCTGTGAGCAATCCGCCCCGCGTCGGTCAGGCGCAGCCGGCCGACTTCGACCAAAAACCCGGTCAAGCAACCAGGAGGGCAACTGCGAGAAGAAGCAGGTTCCGAGAGCACATTGGCCGGCTAGGGAAAGGCCGTTGCGGGTCTGATCAAGGACACGCAAGAGCGACGGCCGCAGTGGTTCGGTGCTTTTCTAAAGGACCGAGCCAAATGAGAACAATTTTGGTCGAAGTCGGGCGTCAAGCCCGACGCGGGGCGGATCAAATATCGTTGCCCGATAGGACGTTACAAATCGTGTTCAGCTATGTGCCCCTTCCAATCTGATTGGCAGGCTCATTTCAAGGGGGAAGGGAAGGGTACGACGGGATATCAGGAACCACGGATGTCGATGTTCATGGTCCCGGGCGGCGATCGCGATCGAAAGCAGACAGACAACAGCATGCTCTCGCACATTGAGTGACTGACAGGATCTGATGCGTCCGCTGGTGAACTATGAGTTGCAGTGAAAAGGGTGGCTCGCAAGGATCAGAAGACTGGAACCTATATAGAACCTAAAGGCCTTATTGTCCCGATCTGAAAAAGCATAACCTGTTGATTTTGTTGGCGCACCGGGGAAGATTCGAACTCCCGACCCCCAGATTCGTAGTCTGTTGAAATGCTATTTCATAGGCAATCATAGATGAGCGTGCCTTTAGATAATTGTATTTCTTTCAATGAATTACTTGAACATGCGTGAATATTACAAGTCTGGACAGCGCCGTCAATTTGCGTCCACAGTGCGTCCATGGAGACGCATCAGACTCCCTGGAGGCGGTCAATGCTGAATGATGTGACGATCCGTAAGTTGGCCGTTCCTGACCACGGTGTACGGCAGGTGCCGGACGGCAAAATTCCGGGCTTCGGGGTGCGTGTGACGGCGGGCGGCGCGAAGTCGTTCTATCTCGCATATCGCTTTCGCGGACGGTCGCGCCGAATGAACCTCGGACGGTATCCCGTGGTCTCATTGCAGAAGGCGCGAAACAAAGCACTCGCCGCATTGATAGAGTTGTCAGAAGGGCGTGATCCACGTGCGGGTGTGGACTCGGGTGCCGCTAGCCGAATTGACTTTGCTGGAGCGGTGGATCATTTCGTATATTCCTATTGTCAGCGTCACAATCGTCCAAGTACCGCTGCAGAAACTGCACGTTTGCTGTCGACATATTTCGTGCCGGATTGGAAGAAGAGATCTGTTGCAGACATCACGAGACTGGATGTCGTGAAAGCGTTGGAACCGATTTTGGAGCGAGGTGCGCCAAGCGCGGCCCGTCATGCATTTGCAGCTATTCGAAAGTTTTTCAATTGGGCGGTAGAGCAGGGGCTGATCGAGGATAGCCCCAGCCGTACCATTAAAGCCCCAGGTAAACATCAGAGCCGAGACAGGGTGCTGAATGAGGGCGAGTTGGCAGCAGTTTGGAGCGCAGCGGAAGATCAGGGGAACACATTTGGGGTGATTGTGCGATTATTGATCCTCACAGCTCAGAGGCGTGGTGAGGTTTGCGGCATGCTGTGGGATGAGATTGATTTCGGGAAGGCCGTTTGGACCATTCCAGCTGAACGCACAAAGAATGGTAAGACGCATATGGTGCCACTTTCCGAAATGGCTGTTGAGCTCCTCAAATCTCAGCCGCGCTTCAACAGTCGATATGTTTTCCCGGCAAGAGGCAAGTTGGATTGTGCTTACAGTGGGCACTCAAAAGGCAAGCGTGCAATGAGTGCAGCTGCTGGAATCGAAAATTGGACATTGCACGATCTACGGCGCACGACTGCCACAGGTATGGCTCAGTTGGGCGTTGAGCCTCATGTCGTGGAGTGCATTCTCAATCATTCGACGGGAACGTTCGGAGGTGTGGCTGGGGTTTATAATCGATATCGTTATCTCGATCAGATGCGAGAAGCACTGGAAGCATGGGAAGGAAAAGTAGAAGCTGTTGCAACCGCAGCCAGCCCGGTGGCCAAACCCGCAAGCTGGCTCTGACAGAACAGTGGGCGTCCTGGCTGCGGTCGCGACACTTCTGCAACACAACTCGCCAATCCTGACAAAAATAGATAAGGATGATCAGTGATGTTGTGTTGTGTTTTGGGAAGACGCTAATCTTGCCAAGGATGCTTGTTAACGGCTTCGTAGAGCGGCGACAGTCGTGATTTGCAGAAGGCGCCGTCACCCTCGAACTGACGCTCTGGCGAGCGCTTTGTCTCTCCGTTTTTTCGTACGGGGCGTGAGGGCAATGTGGGGGGGCTACATGGAATGAAATTAGATTTTTCCTGTAGAACAGTGCATTCACTGACACCTTAGTTGAAGCATAGCTGGGCTCCTCTTCTCTGCGCGTGCTTAAGGAGTAGGCGACTGTGTCAAAGCACCTGGTTTGGATATCATTTGCCTAATGACACGCAGGCATCGACGTACAACAGATCATCTCGGAGCAAATCTGCAACAGTCTTGAGTATGGAACTTTTACAGGCGAAAAATGCTACGAGCCGCTATTGTTCAAATTGATTTTCAGCCGGCATTCGCAACGAGGGGCATCGATTACCTTTCGGAGCCTGGGGTTGACTTCCGAGAACTGCGCGCACCTCAAGCGCTCTTCGAACTCGAGCAGTCACTTTCAAAGACTGAAAACCGCGTCTCGGGTCTTGTTTCGGACAACGTATCGGCCTGGCGGTCGAAAATTAAGAGCACATACGAACGTTGGTATCTCTCGAAAATAAAATCGATCTTAGAATTTGCAGTTAAAAAAGACGCCAATATTATCATATTCCCAGAATACTCAATTCCTTGTAATAGTATTGGTGAGTTACAAAACAGACGAGGAAATTGCGTTGTCATCGCGGGCACTCACACGGTCACCGCAAATAGTAAGTTGGCGTACCAAAATACGGGGCTAGCGTTTGACGAAGCGGACATTGGACGCTCAATTTGCCCAATTCTTGGCCCTGGACAAAAAATAGATGCTGTGCACAAACTAAACCTGTCGCAATGGGAGCTTGGTGTACATGAAGGCCACCGTTGGTCGGCGATAGGGTTGGAGCGGGAGCATCATAATTTCAACCTATGCATCCAAATTTGCATCGATTTTCTCTCCGGCGACCGTCGAATTCGAGAAGGAATTGAAACATCGGCTAACCTCTCGGCAACCACAATTCATATTGTGCCTGCACTGACCCCGAAAATAGGCGACTTCTATTCGCGTGCGACCGATATCGCTCATCGAAAGGACGAAATCGTATTATTTTCAAATATTGCTAGCGTGGGGGGATCAAAAGCGTTTTTTCGTTCAGCAGAAACAGGGGCTGTTCACGGGGCGGAGTTCGGCGAGGAACTGATCTCGTTTATTGACGTATTTCCAGAGAATAGAGCTTCGGCAGGAAAAGCCACACTGATTCCCAGTCTAAAGCCGATCGCCAGAGAGTTTGCTCGAGTTCCAATTCTGTATTGGGGCGTAAATGATTCGATATCGCAATTGGAAATATTCCAAAGTAAAGATAGCGCATCTATACGCGATTATTTGCGGGGCAATGGGCGTCAATTACTGGAGTCAATTTCAAACAAGACTCTACGGCACAACTTTGGCGATGCGTTCCAACAAATCGAGACAATTCCGGCAATAGAGCTTCTGCAGCTCTGCGAAACCTTAACGCTGCCGGCCACGGTCCCAACTCTCGATGAATGGAGATGCATTGCAATGTACGCGAGTGCCCGCTTCTTGGAAAAGCAGGCCGAGGAGCCTGGTTTGGCTAGCGAACCGCGCACCTTGTGTGCTTCCTTTGCAGCTAAGTACCGAGACGCTGCCGCCGATCTCGTGGCAGGAAGTAAAGTTAAATTCAATCCAGAACAAGCAGTCGACTCCCTTCCACCAGATGATATTCTCGATCATCGCAGCATGTTGGCAGCGCGGCTCTCCAGCACAGCGAGTTCCGGTCAGGTGGACTTTGCTTTTGTACGTTGGCTCCAAGATGAGCAGATACGACCATCAGAGAACAAAGAAGATTTGGCAGTGATTGCAGGCTTGGTTGATGCATACAGGCCCCTCAGCTCACGCGGAATTTTGGCCATTGTAGATCAAGTGGCTAGCGATAAGGATAACTCGGGTCTCGATGAAATCTATCGAACACTGCTAGCAGAGGAACAAGACTACCATGTTCAACTCGCCGCGTCAGTTGGACAGGCTGGCATTGTAGTTGAACGGCCACGCTTGCTGATTTTTGGCTACTCTTCATCGATAGTTGGCGTTCTAAAGAATTTGTCAACAACCATAAAACCACACGAGTCAGTTATAACCGTTGTTGAGTGTAAGAATCGGCACGGAATAGACTCTGCGCCCCGACAGATAGATGCGCTCGCACGCTTGGGTTTCCAATGTCGATTTCTGGCCATTGAGTCGATCGCCCGCTTCTTGGCGACGGAGCCGCCTCAACCGATCTTGCTTGGGGCAAATGCAATAACTCCAGAAGGTGTAATAAATACTATGGGCTCTCTTGCGGTTACAACACTCGCATCGGCCAACGACTGGCCGTGCTATGTAATCAGTTCTTCTCGCAAAATATTGCGAAATACAGAATGGCAGGAGATTACCAACCGAATGCTAGAAATGCGCCGCCCTTCAAATTTGATTTTTCGTGATGGTCATAGTCGCCCAAGTAACGTGGACTTAGTTAGTTATGCCTACGATATCGTACCCTTCTCGCAGTTAAAAGCCATAGTCACAGAGAGGGGGGGCTTCGACAACGTGAATCAAGCTGACCCAAGGCTATTTGAAGGCGGCTGAAAAAAAATGGCGCCAACCTACATTGTTGGTGTGTTTGCGGGCGGACCTAATCCTGCAGCATGCGTCATGAGAGATGGAGAGTTGCTGGCATTCGCCGAGGAAGAGCGATTTGTTCGCGAAAAGACGGCCGTCAACCGTTACCCTGCTCATGCAGTTAAGTTCTGTCTCGAATATGGTGGAATCGACATTACAGAAGTTACGTCAATTGCCTTCGGATGGAACGCGCAAAAGTATGCGTTTGTGTCCGGTGGTTCACAGATGGAACAATTTTACGATAGTCTCTCGAAAATATACAGTAAGGACGTAAAGACACTTGCGTCGGAAAAAGAAATTCTTCTGCGTTTCCAACCAGAAAGAATTGAAAGCACGCTTTTCCAGGCGTTGTCGGAGGTTGGGATAAGGGTCAGCAAAAAGTCTCCGACCATCCAATACTTCTCTCATCACCACTGCCACGCAGCTAGCGCATTCTTTTGCTCCGGGTTTGCCTCATCCTCGATTTTGACAATTGATGGCTCAGGAGAGGAGACATGTCTGGCCCTATGGGAGGGACGTGGATCTCAAATACAAATCACAGAGCGCGTAGAACTGCCGAATTCATTAGGGTGGTTGTATTCATGCTTCACTGAGTATCTTGGATTTCGACCGTATCGCGACGAAGGTAAGGTTATGGCTCTAGCTGCTTACGGTCGACCAGACACGAATTTGGAGCGAGTTTTTGACAAAGTGACTGGCCTAGTCGAGAGCTTCCCTTTCTATCGGGTAGATCCCAATTATATTTTCTATGGCCGCCATTCATATGGCCGTAGGTTCACTGACAAGCTAGTCACAGAGCTTGGCGCTCCGAGAGAGCCGTGCTTCGAAGTTGACCAAGTATCAGCCGACATTGCGTATCAACTGCAAAAAAGGTTGGAAGACGCTGTACTCTCATTTCTTAGGCACACTTTGGCCAAGAGACCTAAGAATAATCTCTGTTTGGCGGGCGGGGTGGCTCTGAACTGTAAATTGAATCGCGTACTGGCGACAGAGCAAAAGGAAGGACTATTCGAAGGATTTTTCATACAGCCACTCAGTAGTGATGCTGGAACAGCACTTGGTGCTGCTTTGCTTGAGAATTATCGAATTGGACTTGGTCGGCATGTTCCGCTAAAACATCTGTATTGGGGTCCGAATTTTTCGAATGACGAAATCAGCGGCGTGCTGCGCAAAAGCGGAGTAAAGTATAACAGGGTCTCTAGTGTTGCCACAGAGGCCGCTCAGCTGCTTTCTGAGGGGTCGGTCGTGGCGTGGTTTCAAGGTCGAGCCGAGGCAGGACCCCGAGCACTGGGGAACCGATCGATTCTAGCAAATCCTACGAGTTCCAGACACGCCGAGGCTGTAAATCTGAAACTAAAGCGGAGGGAGCCATGGAGGCCGTTCGGATCGTCAATGCTGCTAGACGCTGCAGACGACATACTGATTCGAAGCGAGGCGGCACCGTTCATGATTCAATCATTCCTTGTGAAGGACTCCTTTAGGAAGCAAATCCCCGCAGTGGTCCATATCGACGGTAGTACGAGGCCTCAAACTGTCACGAGGGAGAATGAATTACTTCACGAAATTCTAGAAAAGTTCCGCGATCTTACTGGAATGCCTTTGGTATTGAATACATCTTTCAACGGTTTGAACGAGCCTCTAGTCAATACCCCCGATGAAGCGATTGAAACGTATCTTGGTTCTGATTTGGATGCGCTTATTATTGGTGAATTTGTCATTAAGAGAAATGGCACGTCTCCAAGCGACTTAGATTCGTAAGTGATCAGGGAGTTTGAGATTCTGTCGACTTCAGGTAATCTAGGGAGTATTCACATGACTGATGATCAAATAGGGCCATTTAAATTGATCTCGCGGCGCACTGTATACAAGTCGCCTTGGTTGGAATTGCGCGAAGATGGCGTTATTCGTCCAGATGGAGCTCCCGGCACATTCGGCGTAATTACAATGAAGGAGGGCTCATCTATACTTCCGCTCGATGATGACGGGCAAGTCTACCTTGTTCGAGAGTTCAAATACGGAATCGAAAGGGATTCAATTGAAGTAATTAGTGGAGGACTCGATGACGGTGAAACTCCCCTAGCTGCTGCGCAACGCGAACTGTTGGAAGAGACAGGTCTTATCGCACGAGAATGGCTGAGCCTCGGCTGTGTTAATCCGTTCACTACGGTGGTAAAGTCGCCGAACCATGTTTTCCTCGCGCGAAATCTCGAAGTGGGTAGCAGAAAGCTTGAGGCTGGCGAAGTGCTTACGATCGAGAAGATGAAGTTTTCGGATGCACTTTCGCTAGTTTACGATGGAACCATAAGTCATGCGGCCTCTTGTGTCGCCATTTTGAGAACGGCGTTACTTCTTAAAGGCAATGGAGATGGCGGTTACTAGATCTGACGGTCGCCCGGATTCGCGTTGTCCATATTTGAGCCGCTGCCCGAGCACGCGGCGGCTTGTTCAGCTTCAACAATCCAAAATTTTTCCGCAAGCCACCGTGGTTGATGATGATAGGACTATTCTCGAGGCTTACGTGGTGCCATCGCCCATCACCACAGCGAAAGTTCCCCCATGTTCAGCTATGTGAATCTTGTGTGACGGTCTTTCCACGCCTACATTCAGAGTTGCCCAATGGGCTCGGTTTGCACCGAGGCTGGGGCATCCGGATGCTCCGTTCAACACAGGAGAATCCGATGTCACATCCAAAACAGCTGATCGACAAGAAGGAGCTGACGAAACTCGTGAAGTACTCACCTCAACACATCGCGCGGCTGGAGAAGGCAGGCCAATTCCCAAAGCGGTTGCAGCTGGGCCAGAACCGGGTCGCGTGGATGTTGTGCGAGGTTGAGGCGTGGATTGAGGAACGCTTGGCCAAGCGCGACTTGAACAACTTGACTTTGTGAGCAGGTAACTCCTCTTGACGGAACAGGGAAGGCCGTCCTCCGGGGCGGCTTTCTTGTGTCTGGTCCCATAAGGGAAGCGCCCTTGACACATTCCGATTTCATTGCCTGGTTCGACCTTTGATTTCATAATTGAAAAGAATGAGTGTTTTTAAAATGCGTATTCTTCCTTGTGTATTCTTATATAGAGGGAAGTGCCAAATTGGCACTTCTAGAGATGCAGATCTGGCACTTGCAGAAGTGCCAATTTGGCACTTCTGGGCTGGCCGGAATTACTGCCTCGGCTTCACCTTGGCGCGCAACGTGTAGATGTTCACTTTGCCCAGCCCTTGACGCTTGATCGTAATCAGATCGTGCTTCTCCAACTCGTCGATGTAGCGGACGACGCTGCGCCGCCCCGAGCCCATGTCCTCGGCCAACGTGTCTTGGCCGGGAAAGCAGAAATCGTTTTGCCAAGCGTAGGACAACAACATCGCATAGGTCAGCTTGGCGCCAACACTGAGATCGGTTGAGCGCAGGATGACGTTGGGCACCTGGGTAAAGCCACCAGCGGCGACAGGATCAAAGCCTTCGAGAATGATGTTTCGATAGCGTTCCTGTAACGGTTCACCGAGCTTCTTCATTAATCCTAGTATAGCACTTGGTCTGCGGCGCAAGTCGGAGGATGCGGGGACAATTCAGCGACCGGGGAAGCGGGTCTGCGAAGCGTCGCACAATAAAAGCTCTGCGACCCATCATCAAAGAAGCGGCTCTGTTGAGCCGTTGTTCGTGGTGCGTTCACCGCTATTCGATGACGTCGAGATGATGGTGCTGACGGTATTCGATGAGCCATGCGACGGCTCGCTCGATCTCGTCTTCGGTGAACAGTCCGGTCTCGCGCAGCTTGCCCGGAATTTTGACACGGATCGTGTGCTCGCTCATGGCGAGAATTTTTTCCTCGATCGAGGTCTCGCGCGGTTCTGTATTGAAGAGCGTCAACATAGGCGGGAATTACAGCACCTGGGCTAGGGCGACGACGGCGCCGATGATGACCAGAGTTTGCGCAGCCGCGACCTTGTACATTTCAACTCGGGTGCCTTGGATGCTGCGATCCAGATGAGCGATACCGTCCTTCAGGGCTGCAACATCGGCCTGGGTTGCAACGTCGGCCAAATCGGCACTCTGCAAGACGGCAACAAAGCCTTCGGCCTGCTGCTTCGAATACCCTTGCTGCTGCAGCAACATGACGGCCTTATAGGTGTCGATGGATAGCGATGCCATATCATTGAATTATATCAGAAATATCGAAAACTTCACGCTGCGTGATCGTAGCCGTGATCACCGTTATGGTGGCCGCCGTCATTCGTTCCGGCCTCAATCCCCTGCCGGCCGTCATCAGTCGCATCTCGAAATGCGCCAGCGTGCCGATCGGCATCCGGTACAAGGCCGATCTTTTCGGATCTGACAGTCGCTGCCAGCGCTTTGAAGATTGGGGCAACGTTGGTCTGGATGGTTTCCAACAACTGGTTCTGGCCGTCGATAATCCCCTTCATATCCTTGATCTGACCGCGTCGGTCGATCAGCTCTTCGCGCAGAAAGGCGATCTCCTCGTCCTTCTCGCCGAGCCGGTGTTCGAGCTGTGCGACGAAGGCCGACGTGTCACCCTCTGTCGCGCTCTGACGGTCCGGAATTTTGGCGGCGTCCGTGTCCGACAACGTCGGACTGGGTCGGTCAACGTCGTCGCTCGAATGTGTTGAATTCTCTGAGCCGTCATGGAGCGACACGGCGCGCTGCGTCGCGTCGTGTCGGTGCATGTCTTTTGCGTCGTGGAGCTGCTTCAGCGACGTGATAGCGGTTTCAATCGAGTGTTCGGCAACGAAGAAAGTGTCGCCGGTTTCGGTGGCTTCCTTTACGCAATCCAGCGTGCCGTTGCTGCAATAGCGTTGCAAGGTGCGCATGGAGCGGGGAAGGCCAGCGGCGATGAATTTACGGCTGACGACATCGAGCGTCACGAGGGGGGAGTTCCATGCTCCCATGTCGGGCTGTGTCTGACTGTGACGGACGTTGTCGTTCATACCTTCATGATAGCATTCGAGCGTCGCACACGGCCACTTATCCACATGCCGAAAGCAATCCGGCGGAGTGATCGTGACCTGGATAGGACGAGACGCGTTGCGGCTCGGTCGAGCGGCCGGCCAAGCCGCGAGATAGAGCACGACCCGACCAATACAGGGAGGGGCCGCTCCTGCAAATTGCCGACATATCCATGATCGTCATAGCCAGCCGAAAACCTCTGACGACAACGATCGATAGCGGTAGGCGAACCGACTTCGTCGAAATCCCACGAGCTGACATTTGCAATCGGTCGACCAGCGCTCTTTGGACACGAGCGACGATGTCCGCAGTTGATTGAACTCCGGTCAACCCAAAACGCGCCGTGATCAACTTATCTGCCCGACTTCGCCATGTGTTACCGCCCGACGCTCATCAGCAGCATTGACCACCCCTCCCCGCCTTTGCCTAATACTTCTCCGCATCCCGGTGATTCACAATGGCTAGCAAGAAGTTCAGAAACAAAACTTGCGCGTACTGCGGCGTGCCAGGAGCGTCGGCAACTGGCGACCACGTATTCGCGCGCGAGTTCTTCCTAGTGCGACACCGCGCCAACCTACCTCAAGTTCCAGCCTGCGCGTCGTGTAATTCCGAGAAGTCCCGACTGGAGACCTACCTGCTCCAGATTATGCCACTGGGCGCAAACCATCCCGAGGCGCAGGAGACAATCCAAACTTTGATGCCGAAACGCGCCGCGCATCGGGCTAACAAGGTGTTGCACGACGTCATCGACAACTCACGCGAAACTGTGTGGCTGACGGTCCAGACCGGGCAACAGCACGAACGCATTCCAGTCTATTTGGATGCGGACAGGTTGCGAAGTTGGTGCGGGCTCGTGGGGCGCGGTCTTGCATTCTTCCATTGGGGTGTCGTAACGCCCGACTACAAGGTCGAAGCTATTCCATTGGCGCCAAAGGTTGAGCACGACATCCTGGCGATGGCTCGACGATATAAAGGCGGTGAGTACGCAGAAGGGTCCGTCGGCAACGGAGCATTCGCTTATCGGGGCTTCAAGTGTGCGGACGGCGAGCCCGCCTCAATTTGGATGATTAATATGTATGGCCGGATGCCTATTGGGGGCGATCCGGCCGTCTCGCGGGTCTGCGCCAATAGTTTTGGTGTATTCATTACGCCGAGGGGTCACCATGAGGTGGCGTGGTGACAATGGTGATCATGATGACGGATAGAACCAACGAGGAGCGAGACCTGGCACTGGTGGAAGAGCTGGTGGCTATACCGGCTGGGATACTCCTCGAGCGAATAGAGGCTACGCCCGAAGGTCCACGCCCCGACTTCCGCATACAATCCCGTGGCGGCGTCGCGGGGTTCTGCGAAGTGAAGTCTCCGCGCGACGATTGGCTGGATGAGCAGCTTGAGCAGGCGCCACCCAACACCATAGTCGGCGGGGGCCGTGCCGATCCGACGTTCAATCGCGTCGCCCGCAACATCGAGAAGGCGGTCAAGCAGTTCGATGCCGTAAATCCGGATCACGATGTGCCGAATGTGCTGGTAATAGTCAACCATGACGCCGACTCGGGCTTCGATGATCTGTGCGAGACGCTGACCGGCGAGTTGCGCGCCGACACCGGTGAGGCGCACCCAACCAACTTGCGCGTCGCCACGCGGCTCGGAGACAAGCGCCAGCGCATCGACCTCTACTGCTGGATCGACAATGACCAGGATCGTCGCGATATTGGCGGATGGCTCATGACCGATTCGGTGCCTGAGCACACCGCTGCGCTGCGGACCATGCTGGTCAACGTGCTGCCAAGAAAGTCATCGGCGACCTAGCCGCGAGCCTCAGGAAGACGATGAACGCCCCCATCACGTTCCGCAATTCCTACTTCGTGTCCTACTTCGTGGCTTGCGACGCGCGGCCGGACCATACATATCTCTGCTTCTCGTCGATCAACAGGATCAGCGGTTGATTCCAGAAACGGCTGTTACCCATAAGCCATTGGCCAGATTCATTGGGATGATTTCTTCGTCAGCTGTTGAGTACAGGTTAGACGACCACTAATCGATTTTTCTCAACAACTGTGGAGATCTTTTTCGAACAGCTCAACTCGTTGGTTTTGCAGACTCATTTTTCATTTATGCACAGCTAATCCCCGCACTTGTTTTCGTTTCCATTGACCGACACGCCAAGCACCCTGCGAATCGGGCATTTATGTCGCATGGACCTTGGTAACTCACTTGACACACGGCGGTTTTTCTCGGCTCGCGAAAAGCAGCAACTTCTCATCCGCGCCGGCGGACGCTGCGAAGATTGCAATGCTTTGCTTGCTGATGAATGGCACGCCCATCACCGTATTCCGCATGCCAGGGGCGGAGACACATCATTGCAGAATGGTAAGGCGCTTTGCCCTGATTGCCATCGCAAAGAACACGAAAAGGACGCGAGCATGCGCGGTCATGAGAAATCCGATGAACTCGGCCAGGAGATTCCGCTCTTTGGCCGAGATTATTCCTGGCAGGAACGTTGCCGGGACACCTTCATAAACCATATCGGCGAGCACTGCTCGCCTACGCCAGGGGCCTTTAAACACCCTTTTGTCATGGAGGTGACGCCAAGCGGCGGCAAGACTGTCGGCTCGCTTAAGATCGCCAAGCACATCATCGACGAAGACCTTGTCGATTACGTCATCTGGCTATCGCCACGTGAGTCGATCAAGCAAGGCATCGAAGATGATTGCAAGCTCGTTGAGCTTGACAATCCGGCCAAGAGGATCTGGGACGATCCGCATATCCGTGTTGACACCTCAATGCGCAGCGACTTCAACCGCGTGCCGGAAAATCACCACGGTGTCATCATCAACTATCAGTCGCTTGACCGAATGCTCGGCTATTTCAAGATGCTAAGTGCACATAAGCGGCTGGCGTTTGTGTTCGATGAAGCACATCACGGTGCCTATGATGAAGATAAGGGTGCCGGCAATGTCTGGGGCGAGGCCATGCGTCAGTGCGCCAGCATCGCACACGCTATCATCTGCATGACGGGAACGCCCGTCAGGCCAGATAACAATAGAGTCCCTCATTTCCGCTACCGGCAAGTGACAGTGGATACGCCGAACGGCGTCGCCGCCGGTTACGAGATCATCCCGGATTTTTCATTCTCCTATGCCGATGGGATTGCCGCCGGCATCGCGCGCAAGCTCATCTTCGAGCACTTCGATCCTTATATCCCTTGGCAGAAGGAGCGGGACGGCGCCGTTGTCGAAGAGGGCCAGGGCCGGCTGAGCACCATGAAACGCGGCATCGCCCAGCGGGTGAAGCACAAGGCTTTCTGTCCCGAGCAAGGCATCATCGATGATATGCTACAGCGTGCCTTTGAGGCAAATCGCGATATGCGGGCCAAAGGGGATGACGACGCTGCCATCCTCGTCATTTGTTCCAACAACCGCGGCGACCGGAATACCATTGATCAGGTCAAGGCCAGGATCAGAAAACAGTTCGGTGAGGAACCGGAGTCAGCAGAATCTGCCGACGGCCCCGATGCGAAGGAAACAATCCGCAGTTTCAAACGTGGCAATCAACGCTGGATCGTCGCCAAGAAGATGATTAGCGAGGGCACCAACCTGCCGCGCATTCGCACTATCGTCCTTCTGACCGACATCACCAGCCAGCTGAACTGGACGCAGATTGTCCACCGCTCAACTCGCAATGAAGCCGAAGACCGGCTGCAAGATTCTCTGATCCTGCAAATCGATCTGCCCAACCTACGCAAATGGGCAACCGAAATCGAGGAGCAGATCAATGTCGGCATCGAAAAGCTCCCGACCGGTCGCGGTGAAGGCGATGGCGAAGGCGATGAACCCGAAGAGGTCGTCCGGGCGCTCGGCGCCTTTCTTGATGAGCGTGAAGTCATGATGGAAGGTGACGACTATACCCGATATGACGGCCCGGCGACTCAGCTATTCCGTGAGCTGTCACCTGAGACAAAACAGGAAAAATGGCACCTGCTGAAAACGCTCCGCCAGGGTGAAGAGCTTGGGCTGATTACGCTGACCGAAGAAGCAAAGCCGAAACCAAGCCCATTTACACGCGAGCAGCAATGCGACGGCCACTGGAAGGAGGCGCAGCGGAAAATGCGCCGCGCCGTCAAACTCGTCAGCAAGGACGGCAAGGACAATGGCCGCGAATATGCCTACATCTTTAACCGCTGCAAACGCGAGGCGGGGATGGCCAGGATGCGCTATGACGAGCTAATGCGTACCCATAAAGACCCGCTGTTAGTGCTTGAAAAACTGCATAATGCCGCCACCAAGGTGCTGGCTGAGGCTGAGCGCAAATCCAAAGGACGGGCCGCGTAGTGGCAAAGAATACTCTCGCGAACGGTGCCGGCACGCCGCACACCGTTCGTATCATCGATGAGCATGGACTCGAGCAGGTTTCCGCCAGCGGGGACACGCTTGTGCGTTTCGTGCAGCAAGCCCTTAATTTTGGTGAGCACCAGCTCTTTGAGCAGCTGCCCAGGGCGCTTGACCAGATCATCGCCCAAAAGCTCTGGCGCGGGCGCGAAAAGGCGTTCAAGACCTTTGGCGTGTTTGCCTTGTCGCCGCCCCCATCAGGCCTTGGCATCCATAACGACCGCACGCTTGCTCTTCTCAAGGCAGCCATGGATCACCGAGGCAAACATGTCGAGGAGTGGTCAGACGTCCTCGTCGCGGTCGACACGGCCGTCAAGATCCGCCAGATCGAACACGAGCCGGCCAACGGTGCCACGGCAAAATTCAAGGCGCCTTCCAAGCGATCTTTTGACGCTGCCCTGCTCACACTGCGCAAGGACCGGAAGAGCGCGACGACCTTCAAGCGGATCAAGTCCGGCAAAACGACAGTCACTGCCGCCGCCCGTGAAAAGGGTGTTGAGATGCAGGGCGCGCTGACGAAATACCTCAAGCCCGGCTGGCGCGCTGCCGGAGACGATGAGCGCCGGCAGTTTGTAGAATGGTTGCGACAAGACCCTGTATTCAAACGGTATCTTCGCTAACGGCTTATAAATCGATCTCTATCAAGTATCCGAACCCTTGGTTGGGGGGCTTGAAGAATTTGCCAGGACCGCTTTCGAATTGACTGCAGACGTTGATCTCAGTTGCTATTCGGAAGAAGTGTCTCGTAGACAGTTGTCCGGAATCTCCGCCAAGCAGCCTTTAGGGCACAGCTGCATCAGCCTGAGCGACCAATCGAGTCATCCCGGCCTGATCGTTGCCACCGCAATATAAAAAAGCCCCCACCCGGTTCGGGTTGGGGGCATGATCACTCAATATTCATCCGCAAGCATGACCGTGAGGACGCGGCATGTCTTGGCGTCGTCGCCCGGATCTTCTGAGCCCGCGGTAAGCGTGGGATCGAAATAGTCGATTTTCCACATCACCCATTCTTCGCGAACTTCAAGCTTGCCGAAGTCGTGCTCGCCATACGGATCGTTGTCCGGCGTGAAGGCCTCAAAGGCGCGAACGCTGCAGATGGCTTCGGCGACGAAGACAGGTCCGTGAGCCTGGACGCCGGCGGTAATGAACAGACGCCCATTGCCTTGGCGCAATCGGCGGAAACGGTCGTTCAGGTCGCGGATGCGTTTGTCCTTCATTTTGAACCTCCTTGTTCGGGACGCCAGCACCCAGGGGGGATGCTGGCCGCCGGCAGGGAGGCCCGGGACGCGAACTGGTCTCGTCCCAGTTTATCACGCGGGATCGAAGAGAAACGACGTCGGCGCCGGCGGTCGCGCCGCGAAACAAAGCGGCCGTTCCGTCAAGAGCCAGATGGTGTTTCGGTAAGGCATAATGTGAAGGGTGCCGGAACGTGTCGGGCCCGTTTCATCCAGCAATTGATGGAGGTTGTCATGGGCACAAACAGTGCGCCATCTCACAACGTATTCACGGTCGAAGACCGTGGCGAAGGCGAAGATCCCTTCTGGCTGAAGATTGGCGCAGCCTGGGCGCACAAGGACGGCAAGGGCTTCAACATCTCGCTGTCGGCGCTGCCGCCTGATGCCCGTCTGGTCCTCAGGGAGCCGAGCGAGAGCGCCGAAGACGAAAAGCCCTCGCCACCTCAGCGCAAAGCAAAACGCTGATCGC
>Ga0209347_1001994_pt1 | contig 29049 bp, 25 predicted proteins | sample AutmiccommuBRH23_FD_187382 | JGI IMG/M metagenome (GOLD analysis project Ga0209347, IMG submission 187382) | Deep subsurface microbial communities from Mt. Terri, Switzerland - Autotrophic microbial communities BRH/23 (SPAdes) (version 2) | ecosystem: Environmental > Aquatic > Deep subsurface >...
AGCCTCCAGCGCAGCCGTCATTGATGGATAATCGGGTTGTGGAGCTTCGCAGTCGAGGCGCATACCGGCTTCAACTACAGTTTTGGCAGTAGAATTGCCGAAACAGCCAATGGCTATGTCTCCCTGGTTGAATTCGGGGAAATTTGTCAATAATGAGTTGATCCCAAGCGGGCTGAAGAATAAGATCATATCATAGTCCAATTGCTCACCCTCTTCAAATGTATTGCTAACCGTTCTGTACATCACACTTTTGGTGTAATTAATCTTTCTTGCATCGAGATAAGAACTAATCTCATCGTTATGTTCTTCGGGAACAGGTAAAAGAAACATTTCCCTGGAATGCTTCATAAAAGCACTGTTTAATCCGTCTATTTTACCTGTCTGGCTGAAAAATATTTTTCTTTTCCGGTAGACAATATACTTTTGTAGATATAGTGCAACAGTTTCTGAAACACAGAAATATTTCATGGTTTCAGGTATCATGATCTTCATCTCTTCACAGATAGAAAAGAATTTATCAACTGCAGTTCTGGCAGTGAAGACGATCGCAGTAAAATCCAGAATATTGATGCGTTGCTGGCGAAACTCTTTGACTGATACTCTCTCTACCTTTATAAAAGGATAGAAATGTACATCCACATGATACTTTTCCGCTATATCGAAATAGGGAGATTTTTCGCTATTGGGTCTCGGTTGTGAAATAAGAATTCTCTTTACTTTCCGGGCGTTCATACAATGTTATTTGCTGCAAAACCTATGATTGAAAGCACTCCTTTATAGAATAGTAAATAGGGCGCAATTTCAGTCCCGCAAAGATAGGCAAAAAAATAAAAGATCCCGACTTTATTTTTAACAAAAATATTTAATAACTCTATCACTATCACCAGCCGACTGATAAAAAAGAGTATAATAAAGAATAAAGATAAAATATTCCTGAACTCATGCAAATAGATGTAAAAAACCACTGGTAGGAACAGTACAATACCGAGCATTTCAAAAAGCCGTGAATACTGCGTAATCCAGTTCTTCATGTCACTTCGCAGAAAAAAGCTGCTGATTGTTTTATACATCAGGAACTTCAGTCCTACCAAAGTGGAGAAACAGACAAAAATGAAAAGGAAGCTTAACGAGAGACCTCTCAATGAGAAGGAGGTGAGTCCTTTATCCCACAGGTAGGTGAAGAGAAGGAGAGAGACTATCAGGATGGTCTGCACAATCATAAAAAACTCACCCCATGCTTCAGTAATCGTTACCTGCTCTTTCCGGAATAAAGCAGTCCGCTTTCCAAAGGTGAATATTTGTTTGAAACTGGCTGTCAGCGCAACGCCTTCCTTATGGAAAATAAAAGCAAACAACACAAAACAGAGCAGGATAAAGAGGAAGATAACACTCGAGACCCAGGGAGAAAAAGGCATTGTCGCACCCGCGATACCTGAAGGTAAGAATTGGCTTGTAGTTGTAACAGTTGAATCGACATCAAAAAAAAGAGGAGATCTCTCTGTGGAAAGAAATGCATAACCGCCAAAAATCATCTGCAGTGAATCGGGCTTGACTTGAATCTCTTCCGCTTTCAAAAAAAATGGAAGAGATTCCTGGATTGTATCGGTTATGTTGTAGGGCACCTTTTTCCTCTGATTATGTCACTTTCCGCAAATTTACAACTCTTTTTCGTGATATTTGGTAAGAGAGGGGTCCCGGTAAGGGAAATTACGAAGTAAATCGATCACCTCTCCCGGGCTGGATGCCACCTGCCATATTTCCCGATGAGCCAATTTCATGAACTTCTCTTCAATCATCTTGTCGAAAAACGAGAGCAAGTGGTCGTAATAGTGATTCGTGTTGAGGAGAACAATGGGATTACTGTATAATCCCAACTGCTTCCATGTGATGATTTCTGCCAGCTCTTCCAGTGTGCCGACACCTCCGGGCAGGGCTATAGCTGCATTGGAGTAATGCGCCATGGCAGCCTTACGCTCATGAATAGTATCAGTGACGATGGTCTCAGTCAGATGATCATGTCCCCAGCCGGCATCGACCATAAACCCCGGAATAATACCTTTCACTTTACCGCCATGCCTCAGCACTGAATCATTTAAAGCCCCCATCAATCCCTGTTTCCCTGCACCATTGATACATGTGATCCCATTCAGGGCGAGAAGCTCACCCAACTGTGCCGCTACATCAAAATAGTGTTGATCGATCTGCGGACTGGAAGCACAATATACAACTACATTATAATCCAAACTCTTTCCTTATTTGATCGACATAATCCAGATTCTCCCAGGTGAATAGCTCTACATCGACAGTTATCGTTTCAGGCATGTAGCGCGATTTGAACACCTTCTTCACCACTTTCGGCTCACGACCCATATGGCCGTAGGAAGCTGTTTCAAAGTAGATCGGGTTGCGCAGTTTCAACCGTTGTTCAATCGCTTTTGGACGCAAATCAAACATTGTTCTTATTCTTTGGGCAATCTCAGCATCCGAGATATTCAGATTGCTTTTACCGTAGGTATCCACGAAAATACTCATAGGCTCAGCAACACCAATAGCATAGGAGAGCTGAATCAGCATCTCTGAGGCCACACCTGCCGCCACCATATTTTTGGCGATATGTCGTGCAGCATAGGCCGCCGATCTGTCTACCTTGGAGGGGTCTTTGCCTGAGAAAGCACCTCCTCCGTGGGGAGCTTTTCCACCATAGGTATCCACAATAATCTTGCGGCCTGTCAGTCCTGTATCACCGTGAGGACCGCCAATTACGAATTTGCCAGTTGGATTCACGTGATAGGTAATATCACCCTCAAACAGTTTGAGAATATCTTTCCGCCCTTTATACTGTGCCTTAACCCGGGGGATAAGAATCGTCTTTACATCAGATTTAATCCGTGATTGCATCCTTTTATCGGCCTCCAGTGCTGCCTCTTTTGTATTTTCCTTCGGAACTTCAAACTCGTCATGTTGTGTGGAGAGAACAATGGCAACAATACGCTGTGGTGTGCCCTCCTCATCGTATTCCACCGTCACCTGAGATTTGGCATCAGGACGGAGATAAGGCATCAGCTCAGGTTCGTTCTTGCGAATATTGGCAAGCTCCAGCAGAAGTGCATGACTCAGATCGAGCGGCAAAGGCATATAGTTTCCGGTTTCGTTGGTGGCGTAACCGAACATCATGCCCTGGTCACCTGCTCCCTGATCCATTGGATCCTCTTTCTGATCCACACCGCGGTTAATATCATCAGATTGCTCATGAATACTGGAGAATACACCGCATGATTGTGCTTCGAAGCGGTATTCACTCTTCGTGTATCCGATACGGGCAATCACATCGCGTGCCACTTCTGCAACATCGACATATGTCTGAGATTTAACTTCACCAGCAAGAACCACCTGTCCGGTGGTTACCAGGGTTTCACAAGCTACTTTCGAGTCGCGGTCGTAAGCCAGGAACTCGTCAAGCAAAGCATCCGATATCTGATCGGCTACTTTATCGGGGTGTCCTTCAGACACCGATTCGGAAGTAAAAAGATAATGCATGTTCTTTTCTTTATAAAATTGGGTATAAATAAAACAGGTTCTCTCAGTTTATATCTAAATAAACAAAGAGGTGATTACCGTCACCCAAACGTTAGATACTATATACAACCGGAGAGGATAGAAAACTGAAGCAAAAGAAAAGAAATGCCGAAACAGGTTTTTAGCATTTTTTTCTGTGGTTGCAAGCAGTTCAAATCTTTCCACATTGTGATTATAAGTACAAATGTAGTAATAATCTAAACAACTGGTTCCGAATATTGGTTAAAATCTATTATAGGTTCTTTCTATATGAGGGCAGAAGGGATAAAATAGCTACTTTTGACACATCTGTTGTAAACCAGTTTTACAGACCTGGACTTTTAGTAATAGCCTATTATGAGATTCCGACTTTTATTCAGCCTCATACTGTTTCTGCTTTTGATACCTGTCAGCGCAACAGCGCAAGACAGGGCTTATCCCGTTGAGGGTGATGGTATCCGCTCTTTTTTAAGGCGATGGAGTCGTACCGACACATCCTATGTGAGGGAGTTTAGAGAACTGAACAGAGGAAGGTTGAACGAGACGGGGGGACTGGTGCTGGGGAGAGTCTATCTTATTCCGCCACTGCACGCGGGCGACAGATTTCCGTCTGAAGAACCTATCTGGGAGCCTGTCCATCCTGATCTCTTCGGGAAGAGCTACAATGACATACCTGCGAGATCCTCCTCGCTGAAGGGTTCCTGCTTCTACCTGGTCAGTGGCCACGGGGGACCAGATCCGGGAGCACTCACAAATGTGAACGGAAGAGTGCTTCATGAAGATGAATACAATTATGATTTCGTACTTCGCCTGGCCCGTAACCTGATGTCACATGGTGCTACGGTCTACGTGATTATAGAGGATGAGAACGATGGTATAAGGGATGAGCGCTACCTGGAGAACGACAAGGATGAGACCTGTATGGGTGATCCGATACCAAAATCACAGATCGACCGTTTGAAACAGCGGGTTGACAAGGTGAACGAACTGTACAGGGAGGATAAAGAGACGTTTGATTATGTCCGTGCGCTGGAGATTCATATCGATAGCAGAAATCCAAAAAGACAAATAGACCTCTTTCTCTATCATGCCGATAATCCGCTGAGCAGGCTCACCTCCTACACTTTGAGAGAACAGATGAAGGCTAAGTACGATGAGCATCAACCCGGACGCGGATTTTCAGGGAATGTGAGTCACCGCGACCTCTATATTCTCCGCCAAATGGATCCCCCCGCCATCATGGTGGAGGTGGGAAATTTCCAGCACTCCCTCGACCGCAGACGTATTCTCGACAGCAATAACCGCCAGGCTGTTGCCAATTGGCTCACATTAGGTTTTATAGAAGACTTCAACAAACCTTACTAATTCACTGTTATCATCGCAACAAAACAGAACCTGTTAATGTTCTAACATCAGCTACCAATCAATTAATAATTACGCTGATGGAACTACGATCTCCTGAATCATTCTGGCTTTTGAAAAACGGTTTTCTCTATAGCTACCCCTCTCTGCAGAAGAATATTGAATGTGATATTGCAGTAATAGGCAGTGGTTTAACGGGTGCACTGATAAGCCACACTCTGCATAATGCCGGATACAGCACAGTGGTTATCGACAAGCGCGATGTGGCCACCGGCAGCTCAGCGGCCACCACCTCCATGCTTCAGTACGAAATAGATGTCCCAATGGTTAAGCTTGCAGAATTGATAGGTGAAGAGGGTGCGACAGCATGCTACAGAGCCGGAATACATTCTATCGACACATTGGAATCGATAGTGAAGAAAGAGCGCATTGAAACAGGATTTAAGCGAAAAAAATCACTGCAGGTCGCTCACTCGGAAAAAGCAGTTGCTGATCTGGAGAAGGAGTACCATTACAGAAAAAAGAATGGCTTTCATGTGGAATGGCTTACGTCGGAAGAGATAAAAGTACGTTATCACATTGAATCACATCCAGGCATCCTCTCTGAAGAGGGGGCATCTATCGACGCATTCAAAGCTGCACATGAGCTGATAAGAAAAAATCACGAAAAGGGGATGCAGGTGTATGATCACACCTCCATCAAGAAGTTCAGCTACGAGAATGACGGGGTAAAGATTGTCACCGAGCAGGAATTTACGGTACTATGTAAAAAGATTGTTTTCTGTACAGGGTTTGAGACTTTGAAAATGTTCAGGAAGAAATATGCAGATATAATCACTACCTTCGCATGTGTAAGTGAAGAGGATTTCAACCTCTATCCTCTTTTGAAAGATCTCTTATTATGGGATACGGCAGATCCATATATCTATATGCGTACCACCGATGATAAACGACTCCTTGTGGGAGGCGAAGATATATCCTACAAGTACAACGGCATCAGTGAAAAGATCAAAAGTAAAAAAATAGCCAATTTAAAAGGTAAAATAGAGGATCTCTTTCCAACACTTCGTTTCACCGAAGATTACCGTTGGGCAGGTGCTTTTGGTGTCACAAAAGACGGTCTGCCTTACATCGGCGAGCATCCCGATTTCCCCAATGCCATCTTTGTATTGGGATTGGGAGGCAATGGCATCACCTTCTCCGTACAGGGGATGGATCTGGTTTTAAAGATCCTTGCCGGTGAAACGGACCCTCTATTACACTATTATCGTTTCGACAGGTAACCGGCAACTGCTTAAAGAATTGAGTTCACTCTCAGCCACTCCTCCAGGTTCACATCCGGGGTGAGATGCACCACCCGGAATCCTAATTGACGTGCTGCCTCAATATTTGCGGCGTTGTCATCAATAAAAAGGGACTCTTCTGCTTTCAATGCATATCGCTCCATCAATATCCGGTACAATGCTGCGTCGGGCTTCAGCATCTTCTCTTCACCCGAAACAACAATCCCATCCAGATCGGCAAAGAAGTCATAACGCTTCATCGCAAGCGGAATCGTTTCAGCAGACCAGTTGGTGAGACCATAAATGTTGTACTTCTCCTTCAACGGCTTGATAAGCTTTGTGTTCTCAACAATGGTTCCACCCAACATCTCTTCCCACCGGCCGTAATACATGGCAATCTGTTCACTGTATTCGGTATACTTCTCCTGTAACTCACGGGTAGCTTCAGCCAATGGACGACCTGCATCCTGTAGGATATTCCAGTCATAACGACATATGTTCTCCAGGAAATAGTTCATCTCCTCTTCTGTTTCAAACTCATCCCGATAGAGATATACCGGATTCCAGTCGATCAGCACACCCCCAAAATCGAAAACGATGTTTTTTAATTGTTCCATCTACTATTCTTTGTCATTTATATTTTATTTCTTCACAACAGAACGGCTTGTTCAATTCACGATTGAGGATAGAACAAGAGAATTCTTCAATTGTTTACAACAAAGATCATCCATTTTTCCTAAAATAAAAGATGTTTTGTTAAAAACAGCTGAAACAACATCTTCAGGCAGTTTATTTGCTTAAATTTGTCTCCCAAAGTCACTAAAACAATCCTGCATGCCAGCCAGCGCATATACTGAAAGTATCTGTTATAAAGTCTTTTCACTGATAATTATATCACTTGTGCTTGTCTCTTGTGGTGCCGGCAGAACCTCCGTCGCCCGTAAGAAATCCGGATCAGCCTCGCAGGAGGAGGTTATTGCCTTTGGTAAAAAATATATTGGAAAACCTTACCGATATGCGGCAAGTGGTCCCCGTGCATTTGATTGCTCGGGATATACCGCATTTGTTTTTAAAGCATTTGGCTATCATCTCAATCCCAGCTCTGCTGGTCAGGACAAACAGTTTCCTGCTGTTACCCGCAAGGAGAATCTGCAAAAGGGAGATCTGGTATTCTTCGAGGGAAGAAGAAAAGACGGAAAGGTGGGGCATGTGGGTATTGTCACCGAAACCCTTTCCAATGGAATGTTCCGCTTTATTCACGCCTCTACCGGTGACGGGGTCATTATCACTTCATCCAGCGAATATTACTGGGCTTCACGCTATTTACGTGGGGGAAGGGTACTGGAGCGAAACGAATTAGCACTGACGGATCAGAAAGGGGCAGGCAAGAGGAGAGATCAAAGGTTCACGCCTGCCGGGGCGAAAGATGCACAAAAAAAGATAGTGGCTTCTATAGTAACACCAACAGCAATGAAAGAGCTCACCAGTGAGGAAACAGCACAAAAAAGTTCAGGTGAAACAGGAGTCACCTCGGTGAAAGAGATAAACGCTGAGGTGACAGAAGAGATTGTTGTTCTTGTGCAGAACGATCCTTCGAAAAATGCACCATTGAAGGAACAGAAATCACCAGAAGAGAAAAAAAAAGAGACTGACTATCAATTATACAATGCCGTTATTGTAAGAGAAGATTCCTTAGAGATCCCCGAGCCCGTAGTGGATGAAAATGAAGAGACTACTTCCACAAATCATACCGTGAAGATGGGTGAAACGCTCTATTCCATCTCCCGCAGGTACGAATGCACGGTAGATCAGTTGAGATCATGGAACCCTCAACTGGGAGAGATGCTGAAAGTGGGTGATCTCATACGTGTAAGCGATTAGACGCACCACTCTCCCCTATTATAACTACGAAAGAAAGAAGAATGATTCGTGGTGCTGTTATAGGCATGATATGAAAAAGCGATGAGAATTTGACATTTTATGCGTACTTTTGAACCTGGAAAATAAAATTTGATAATTATGATAACTGCAGACCAACTAAAAGATGTGTTGGAGCGCGAGCACGCGCTGAGGGGGTACCTTTGACGTCGATGCAAAGCGTATCCAATTAGAGGAGGAAGAATTACGCACCCAGTCACCTGACTTCTGGAACGATGCCAAAACGGCTGAGACACAGATGAAGGTGGTGAAAGAACTGAAATTCTGGATTAACTCCTACAACGATGTGAAAGCGGCGGCCGATGAGTTACAGCTGGCATTCGAATATGTGAAGGAGGGCATTGTCTCGGAAGAGGAGGTAGATGCACAATACAGTCATGCTATAGGACTGATTGAAGATCTGGAGTTGAAGAATATGCTTCGACGTGAAGAAGATAAGCTGGGTGCAGTATTAAAGATCAACGCCGGCGCCGGTGGCACGGAAAGTCAGGACTGGGCTTCAATGCTTATCCGCATGTACCAGCGTTGGTGTGAAAATAAAAAATACAAAATCACTGTCACCAACTGGCAGGATGGAGATGACGCCGGCATAAAGACTGCAACACTACAGGTGGAGGGTGATCTGGCCTACGGTTTTCTAAAATGTGAAAATGGTGTGCACCGTCTTGTGCGTGTATCACCCTACAATGCACAGGGCAAGCGGATGACATCGTTTGCTTCGGTCTTCGTGGTACCATTAGTTGATGACACCATCGAGATTGAAGTGAATGCCGCGGATCTGAGCTGGGACACCTTCCGCTCATCGGGTGCAGGCGGACAGAACGTGAACAAGGTAGAGACAGGTGTGCGGCTGCATTACCTCTTCAAAGATCCGGATACAGGTGAGGAGCAGGAGATTGTGATTGAGAACACGGAAGGTCGTTCACAGATGGGCAACAGAGAGAATGCCTTACGCCTGCTCAAGTCACAGCTCTACGAGATAGAACTGGAGAAGCGCCGCGCAGCCCAGGCCGTGATTGAGGCAGGAAAAAAGAAAATTGAATGGGGTTCGCAGATCCGCAGCTACGTCTTTGATGACCGTCGCGTGAAAGATCATCGTACCAACTACCAGTCATCTGATGTTACAGGTGTGATGGACGGTGACCTGGATGAGTTCATCAAAGCCTATCTGATGGAATACGGTGGCGGAGAATAATAAAAGTGATCATGAGGAAACAGACAATCCAAAAAGAGCAAAATCATATTTTGCCGGATCGTCAGGGTCCAGTTGCCGAAGGTTCATTGTGAGCTCAAGGGCTGTCTTCCAATCGGTCTGTTTCCTGGTGATCAACCCTAAACGGCGTGCTGTTCTGTCTACATGCAAATCAACAGGACATACCAGTGCGCTCTGAGGGATTCTCTTCCACAATCCGAAGTCAACACCTTTTGCATCATCCCTCACCATCCATCGCAGGAACATATTGAGTCTTTTGCAGGTAGCATTCCGGGCAGGTGTTGCCACATGCTTCCGCGTACGCCGGGGAGCATCGGGATGGTTGAAGAAGTTATGCTCGAAACTGATGAGTGAATCCTCTGCTGAGCTGAATCTTCCATCCTGCAGAAAAGCATCTTCAAGACTCTCATGCTTACTGTAATGCCGTCTCAAGTAATCGACGAAATAGAGCAGATCGGTATCATTGAAAGTGCGATGCTTGAAACCGAGCAGATCTCTCAGATCCTCTGCGCCATGCTCCATGACAAACCGATAGGGCTCATTCCCGAGCCTGGAAACGAGATCCCTGCATTTTGAAATGATTGTCTTTCGTTGTCCCCAGGCCAGGGTCGCAGCAAAAAAACCGATGATCTCACGATCCTGTTTAATAGAAAATGAGTGTGGGATGGATATAGGATCGTTCTCAATAAACGACACATCATTGTACTGTTCTGCCTTCTCGTCGAGAAACCTCTTTAAATCATGCATGGGAGAATTGAATTATTCCCTGCAAAAGTACGTCTATTTCTTAAAAAACCTTACATTTGCAGTGATGTTTTCAATCAGCAAATGAGCAGAAGTGACGAATTCTTCTCCACTGCCGCTGAGTGGGATCACCCCGTCATTCTGAACTGAAATAAAACATGAAATCGCATCACCCCATGATAGCTCTCTCATACTCTCTCCGAAAGTTTCTAAGATGTACTCTATTTCTCTTGTATTGCTTTCTTTTTCATACAGTTTCGGGGCAGATAAGTTACGGAGGGAGGCCGTTACCACTCCATACGAATGTAGAAGCACGAGCGATTACCTCTATGGAGGAACTTTTTGTAGAGATGCCCTCCGTTAACAATCATGCAGCATTATGGCGCTCAGAAGAGGGAAAAGAAAAATTCAAAAGCATGGAATTCGCCCATAAATTCCATGTTTTCCTCCGTCCCGATAATTCAGGCAGCACCTTTTATTCAGGCAATATGAAGGTGTGGCGTGTAGGGATACGTTCCAGGAGTGCTTACTCGTTAAATATCCTCTTTTCAAAGTTCAGGATTCCTGAAGGTGCAAGAGTGTTTGTGTATAACTCAGATCAGACCGAAGTTTTGGGATCATATACAGCGCAAAACAACAGTGAGCTGAATCTGCTCCCCATACAACCTGTTGGAGGAGATGAGCTGATAGTAGAATACCAGGAGCCAATAAATGCTGCATTCACAGGTGAGATTGAGATTGGTGAAGTGAATCATGATTACAGGGGTATTTTCAGAGCAACAGAACCAAGAGATCCACAACAGAAGTGTCATCCAAACATCATATGCTATCCCGAAGATATTGAATCAGGCAGTGGCGTACTGTTATTGATCATCAACGGTACAACCCTCTGTACCGGTACGCTTGTAAATAATTCAGCGGAAGATGCAACACCCTATCTGCTGACCTCCACCCATTGTCTGAACAGAGATTACGACGCAGGTTTTCTCGCAAACAGAAAATATGATATCGTTGCCGGCACTGTTGTTGCATTTTTCAATTACAACTCTCCCGTCTGTTCCACAGATATCCGCGGCCCATTACAAATGACGATGGCATCAGCAGATTCAGTGCTCATCAGTGAAAGACATGATATCTCTCTTCTGAAACTGAAACAGGCACCTCCGAAAGAATATCAACCCTTTTTTTTAGGATGGAATGCCGGCTCTTCTCCTTCAGGCCCCTTTCACGGGGAGCACCATCCTAACGGGGGAATCAAAAAAGTGGCAGTCGATGATGGTCCTTTGACTATCACCTCATTTAATATCCCCAGATACAACATGGAGCCTAATGCCCATTGGGAGGTAAGGGCATGGGAGATAGCCTCAACTGAAGGTGGCTCATCGGGGTCACCTCTTCTTGATGGAGACAAGCGTATTTTGGGAACACTAACGGGTGGTCTTTCGATGTGTTCATCTCCCCGGGGACCTGATATTTATGCATCGCTTTATAAGTTCTGGGATGTAGCAGGTTCAATTGATAATCCCAACCCGATAAGCTATTACCTTGATCCGCTCAATTCACAGTCCACACAACTAAGGGGATTCAATCCCTTTATGAATGAACCATTTAGAAAGAATCTGAATTTCAGTGAGGATGAAACAGCTGTGACAACCTACTTTCAATCGGTGCCCATGTTCGCTACAAACAACACGTTTGGTTACGACGAATTTGCGGAGGAATACTATACGAAAGATAATTCACTGCTGGAGGGTGTATTCATCTCATCTCCCGCGACCAATGGCATTTTAAACATGGATATCAGAATAAGGGTCTATTCGGGGGAAGAGAGGCCGGAACGTCTTCTTCATGAGCAGCCTTACAATTACAGTTACGAATATTTCAGCAACGCGCACTTTCCTGTCACCACACGTGATATGCGTCATAACGTGGAGAATTATGTTGCGTTTGATAATCCTGTATCTGTCTCCGGGGCTTTCTATATCTCCTACTACGATGCAAACGGTGTGGCAGCCGGCTTCTCCGTATTCAACGCGGAACCGAGAAAGATCGGTTCAGGAATGGTTGCCACAGCATGGATGAAGAATGGCACAGGATGGGTGAAATCATCAGAAAACATTGAGAACCCGACCAATACATCACTGCTTATTGCTCCCTATGTGATTGGGAACAAATCAATATCTGTTGATCCGGTGAAAGAGGATCCGGAATTGTCCGTCTACTACTCTAATGAGGTGAAACGTATATTTATTGAATCGAACTACGAGTTGCTTGAATGGGAAATCTACTACTCTTCGGGGCAAATAATTCATCAGGAAAGCGCAGATATGAGTATAAACAGGGCTTCCTACTCATCGGCACATCTCCCCAGAGGTGTTTATATTGTAAAAGTTAAAACCGTTGACGGAAAGGTGGGTGCAAGAAAAGTACTGGTGATATAAAAAAGGTTAATCCCCACTGTTAACAGAAGAATCTTCAATCTCCGCTCCCGATTTGCTCTCTTCAACTTTTTCGATCTGCTCCTTCAGGTAGGCCGAAATAACATCATTCCCATCTCCGGAGGTTCCGGCACTACTCTGTGCGTTCACTTCCGGTTCTGCAACTTCTTTAGGAACTGAGAGCGATTTTTGTCCTACTATCAATTGATCTCCGATATCGATTGTTGTTGATCTCAATCCGTTCCATGATTGAAGCTGTGACACGTGCACACCGTTTCTTTGTGCAATCTTGCCAAGTGTATCTCCTTTCCTCACCCGGTAATATTGATTCACCGTTTCAATTCCACCAGCTGAACTACCCGTGATGTTTTGTGCCAGCTGTTCACTGTTTTCAGTGAGGGGTGGAGTAACTGCCTTTTTGCCCACGATCAGCTGTTTTCCCACACCAATATTGTTCGATCTCAATCCGTTCCACGATTTGAGCTGAGACAAAGAGATACGGTTTCGACGGGCTATAGTGGAGAGATTATCCCCCTTTTTAACCCGATAGTATATATGCGCAGTGTTTCCTGATCCAGTTAAGGCTGTACCATCCAAAAAACCATCGGTGCTAGCTCTGTGTGTCAGATACCTACTTCTGTTATAATTCATGATCTCATCGTTCTTATCGATAAAAGCATACATCTTCTCGGAAGGAAGTACCAGCGCATACGCTTTGGAATCACCGGGGATCACATCTTTTTTAAACTGTGGATTTAGTCTCCTCAATTCACTTACGGAGAGATCCAACACTCCGGCAATTTGTTCAAGATGTATCCTATTATTTACTTGCACGGTATCTAATGCTGTTGTGGCGTTATAAGAGTGTGCCGGGCAGATTTTATGATCTGCATAATGATTCATGATATAGTTGGCTGCAATAAAAGCCGGCACATAACCCCTCGTTTCACGTGGCAGATGGTAGTATATCTGCCAGTAATCACGCTTTCCGCCACTTCTGGCAATTGCTTTATTCACATTTCCCGGCCCGCAGTTGTAGGCTGCTATCACAAGATTCCAGTCACCGTATATCGCATAGAGGTCTTTCAGATAACGCACAGCAGCTTCCGTAGCCTTGTAGGGATCACGCCGCTCATCTACCAGACTGTTTACTTCCAACCCGTATCCTTTACCGGTACGAAGCATAAACTGCCACAGTCCGGTAGCTCCCATGCGTGATACAGCCACCGGATTCAGCGCAGACTCAATCACCGGCAGGTACTTTAACTCCAGTGGCATCCCCTGTCTGTCTAACGCTTGTTCGAACATGGGAAAGTAGTAGTCGCCCAGTGCAAGCATATAGCTTACCTGCTCTCTTCTTCTGTTGGCATACATCTCGATATGAGATTTCACCACACTGTTGAATGATAACTCCATCTCAGTTGGCATACGATGCAATCTTTTCAGATAAACAGTGTCATGAAACACCACGTTCATTCCTCTTTCACATTCTGCTTCAGCTTTCGAGAGATCAATCTGCCAGTTTCTCAGCAACTCACTGAGCTGCTTGGTCATGCTTTCGGGGTATACAATGGTGCTGTCTATGATGTCCTCCCTGGCTGATTGATGAACCTCCTGCGCCTGTAATAACATACCCATCAAAAGAGTGAAGAGCATAAGTATAATGTTTTTTTTCATCTGATTATATTTTATCAATCCATCCCTCAATGTATGCTTTAATCCGACAGGGTATAGATTATCATTTAGAAATTAAAACTGAATTGAACGCCATAGGATGAACTGCCATTAAAAACGGAGTACTCTTCTCTCATCATAGCGGGTTCCACGCGTATCGACAGATCGGGACTCATATCAAAGTCGAACAACTGCGCATCCACATAGGCATCAACCATGGCAATCATATAAAGTGCGACAGTACCTATAATGCTCAAATCCCTGTAGTAGCGATAGTAGTCTTTTCTTTTTTGCAATACATCCGTAAACCACTCCATGTCAACAGATTGAGGAGTTTGCCCGTATGGGAGCATATTGTGCCACCGGTTTGTTTCGGGATTGTCGTCCATAATATCCTGATATCCTCCCAGATAATCACGATAATAACCGTTGTTCCAGTTTATAGCGTAAGTTAACCCTACAAAACCACCAAAGAGGATGGGAAGCTTCCAGTATTTGCGGTTATATAGCTGACCCAATCCGGGAAAGATCGCCGAGTAGATGACTGCTTTTTTGGGTGTTGGTTTGAAGATAGAGGAGGGTGCAAAAAAAGCGTCGGAGGAGGTGGCGTTGATAATACTGTCAACAGTGACCTGAATGGGCTCTCTCTGCAGCTCAACCCTGGTGCCGTTATTCGTTGTGACAGGGATGGAATCAGGCGGAACAACTGCCGCTGAATCTTCCGCGAGCATGAAAGTCCTGTCCTTACGCTGCTGCGGTGAGATATCCTGAGAGTGAACATCTACACAACAAAACGTGAATAAAAGGGAAACAAGAATTCCGGCAAGCTTCATCTTCTGGCTTATTTTTTCATTTTATCGAACATCACGATAATGCGCTCCAGATCTTCCGGAGAATCAAAAGGAATAGTTATTTTTCCTTTGCCTCTTTTGTTATAATTGAACTGGACATCGGTTTTGAAATAGGAGGAGAGATGCTGCTTCAACAGATCAAAATCATCGGGTAACATCTGTTTTGACACCGTTTTCTTCGATCCGGACTTTTTGTCGTCGCCACTATCCTGCTTCCGAATTGGTTTCCCTTCACTGAATTCCCGAACAATCAACTCAACCTTGCGTACAGAGAGCCCATCTTCGAGAATAAGATTATAAAGGGAAAGCTGTGCTACCGGGTCGCTCATGGTAACCAGCGCTCGTGCATGCCCCATATCTATCTTTTTATCTTTCACGCCCATTTGCACATCAGCAGGAAGCTTCAACAAACGCAGGTAGTTGGTGACGGTAGCCCTTTTTTTCCCTACTCTCTCGCTCAGCTGCTCCTGAGTAAGAGAAAGACTCTCAATCAACGTTTGATAAGCAAGGGCAATTTCTATGGAATTGAGATCTTCGCGTTGAATATTCTCTATCAGCGCCATCTCCATTGTTTCGTCGTCTTCTACCGTTTTGATATATGCCGGTATTGAGGTCAGACCTGCCATTTGCGAGGCACGAAAACGTCGCTCACCAGCAATAATCTGATAGGAATCCTCATCCAGTTTACGCAACGTAACAGGTTGAATTAACCCGATAGACCTGATGGAAGCGGTTAGTTCCAGCAATGCTTCCTTATTGAAAACAGTACGCGGTTGATCAGGATTGGGAACAATCTTACTCAGTTCTACCTCATTGATGGATGAAGAGCCTTGTATTTCGCTGTCGTTAAATGAGATTAACGCATCCAATCCTCTTCCTAATGCATTCTTTTTTGCCATAATTAAATCGGTAAAGAGTACAAAGCTAGGAATTTTTTTCGATAAGCTCTTGCGCCAGCTGCATGTGATTGATAGCTCCACGTGAACCGGCATCATACATCAACGCTGGTTTGGCATGGCTCTGTGATTCACTAAGTGTGATATTCCTCTGTATAACAGTAGTGAAAACCAACTCCTTAAAGTGATGTCTCACCTCTTCGTAGATCTGGTTATGAAGGCGGAGACGTGAATCATACATTGTGAGGACAAATCCTTCTATTTCGAGCCCTGTATTCAGCTTGGACTTGATGATCTTCACTGTATTCAACAGTTTGCTTAATCCCTCGAGGGCAAAATATTCACATTGTACCGGGATGATCACTGAATCGGCTGCAGTAAGGGCATTCACGGTGATGATACCCAGTGATGGTGAACAATCGATAAGGATATAGTCATATGTATCACTGATAGGGTGTAAGAGATCACGTAGTCTCTTTTCTCTGTTGCTCATCTGTACCATCTCCAATTCTGCACCCACCAGATTGATGTGGGAAGAGATGATATCAATATTTTCAAATGGAGTGTGGTGCAGAGCCTCCCGGGGAGTACATCGACCAATTAACCCTTCATAGATCGTATTTTTTATTTTCTTTATATCGATACCCAAACCGGAGGAAGCATTTGCCTGTGGATCGGCATCCACTACCAGCACCTTTTTTTCCAATGCAGCAAGCGAAGCTGCTAGATTAATGGTTGTAGTGGTCTTACCCACTCCTCCCTTTTGGTTCGCCAATGAGATGATTCTACCCATACAATTCGATTTAGAGGCAATATCGTTTTCGTTAAGTTGTGAATGAAAAAACGAGCCACTTTTGATGGCAAAATAAATAATAAATCAGACAACTCTGTGTTAATTAATTAAAAGGTTGGCCTTTTTGTTGATAAATCAATGCTTTTAAGAGAACGATGTCATCATTCCCACAAAAAATCGGTATCTCTCCCATGTTTGCCCAATAGATTATCTTTCTGGAAGAAAAACTCTTTTTCTCCGAAAGCGGGCTCTAACTCATCGAACCATGTAGCTTTTTTGTCGTACTTCGCAAAGAAAGGGATGTCCACCAAATTGGGATTGCGGCACTGAAGTAACCGAAGTACAAACACTTTCTCTCCCCTGACCTCCGTCACACCCAAAATCTGGATCTTTCCCGGGTTAGCGCTCATGCTGGGACCTCGCACGGTGCGGCTCAGGCCACTCACACTACGATAAGCTTTCCTGAAAATATGCCATGCTTTCTCGAGGGGAACATCGAAAAATGCCTTCGAACCGGTATCACGTGCAACAAACATGTAATAGGGAATCATGCCGAGATCCACCTGTTCTTTCCACATTGCTGCCCAAATCAGAGGATCATCGTTGATATGGCGAAGCAGCGGTGATTGTGTTCTGATGTGAGCTCCTGTGTTTTGAATTCGCTCAACAGCCTGCTTCACAGCGTCGGTTGAGAGCTCTACCGGGTGGTTGAAGTGCGCCTGAAAAGCAAGGTGTTTACCTGCTTTCTTCACCTTCTCGAAAAGGCGCAGCATATCATCTGCATCTTTATCTGTCAGAAACCGATAAGGCCAATAAGCCAGTGTTTTGGAGCCGATACGAATATTTCTGATATGAGCATATTCTTTCGATAAAAGCGGTTCTATGTATGCCGACATAATATTGGCTTTCGCTGTAAGAGGATCACCTCCGGTGAAGAGGACATCTGTCACCTTCGTATGTTTCTTCAGATACCTGTGGAGCAGATCGGCCTCTTTCATCGCGAACTTAAGCTCATTCATGCCGGAGAACTGCGGCCAGCGGAAACAGAAGGTACAGTAAGCGTGACAGGTCTGCCCCTGACTGGGGAAAAAGAGCACCGTTTCACGGTATTTATGCTGCATGCCATGCAGTTTCACACCATCGATGCTCGGCACATTGTGTTCCTGACCCGCCGGGTTGGGATTAAGCTTCATTCTGATGTCATGTACCCGCTTCTTCAGTGCTGTCTCATCATTGTCATCAAGCAGTTTCTTCACCTGTGTGTAATGCATTTTTGAGAGCATCTCTTTTCGGGGGAAGGTAAGCGTATAAATAGGATCATTCGGCACATTGTTCCAATCAATCAACTCTTCCACGACATAGTTGTTTGACTTGAAGGGCAAAACCTGACCTACAACGTGAATAGCCTCCCTATCTTCTTCAGATAAAGCATTCAAATGAGGCAGATCGTTATAATTTCGAAGGATGAAATTTCTGTATTTTTTCGTTTCCATTTTAATCAAATATATTTCAGTGTGGTTGAACTACAGGAAGTGAATAGAGTCCCGCGAATTGAAGTTAAAGGATATAATTTGTAGTTCGGAAAGAACAAAAATAAGAAAAAGGTATCAAAAAGACAAATCTTTTATAACATTTTTACTGTTTAAAAGATATATAAAATCACTTTGACTCTTTTCCGAAAGAATGGAAAGATTTTTTCCTTTTATCATCACTATTTAAAAATAAATTGATTACTTTTGCCTCTCAATGAAAGTATCTTTTTCACATATACACCATTGTAAAGCAACTGTCCTGATCCGACGATGCTTTTAACTTCTGCAGGCACCTCATTGTCTGCATCCCTCTTTCCATCTATTTTCGCCAGGAGGCGGCACACATCAGCAACTTTTTTTTTAATTTTTTTATTGTTTTAGGATGAATGTAGTAATTCATATAGCCACCAGCAGTTTCATAAGCTATGCGCAAGAGATATGCGATTTGATTTACGAATCGGCACAGGCACGTGGTACTGGCATTGCCAAGCGAAGCGCAGAGTATATAGCGGAGAAAATCAATGCCGGCAAAGCAGTGATCGCCCTCGATGGCGACCAGCTGGTCGGTTTTGCATATATTGAAACCTTTAGTCACCAGCGGTTCGTAGCCAACTCAGGGTTAGTCGTGCACCCCGATTATCGTAATCAGGGTTTGGCGAAGAAAATCAAACGGAAAATTTTCGATCTCTCTCGCAAGCTTTACCCCAATGCGAAGATTTTCAGCATTACTACCGGCCTGGCAGTGATGAAGATGAATACAGAACTGGGGTTTAAACCGGTCACCTTCTCGGAGCTGACCGATGATGAAGAGTTTTGGAAAGGATGCCAGGGATGCCGCAATTACGATATCCTACAGCGTAACAACTATAAAATGTGCCTTTGCACTGGATTGCTCTACGATTCCAAAGCCAAACCGGTGCAGAAAGCAAGTCCTTTTGCCAAAAAAGTGGTGAAACCAATAATTAAGACAAGGAAAGCAAATAAAATGTTTAAGAAATGAAACAAAAAGTAGTTTTAGCATTCAGCGGTGGTCTCGACACATCTTTCTGCGTACCCTGGCTGATGAATGAAAAAGGGTTGGAAGTACACACCGTGATAGTGAACACGGGAGGGTTCTCCGATGAAGAGGCAAAACGTATTGAGGAGCGTGCGCTCACCCTGGGTGCCACAACGCACACCTGCATCGATGCCGTGGAAGATTATTATGCACGCGGCATCAGGTATCTGATCTTTGGAAATGTGTTAAAAAACAACACTTATCCCTTGTCTGTCAGCTCTGAACGCTTTTTCCAGGCGATGGCAGTGCTGGATCATGTCAGGAAGGTGGGAGCAAGTCGCGTAGCACACGGAAGCACGGGTGCAGGAAACGACCAGGTACGGTTCGACCTACTCTTCGAGGTGCTATCACCCGACGTGGAGATTATCGCACCCATACGTGAACTGGCCTTGTCACGACAGCAGGAGATCGATTACCTGAAAGAGACAGGGTTTGATTTCTCGTGGGAGAAATCGAAATACTCCATCAACCAGGGGATCTGGGGTACCAGCGTAGGCGGTGTAGAAACACTTAAATCATCAGGTGTGCTGCCCGAAGAGGCCTACCCTTCACAGGTGACTGCTCATGGTGTGGAACGCATCACCATCGGGTTTGAGGAAGGTGAGCCTGTATCGCTAAACGGCGAGAAGATGTCACCCGTACAACTGATACACCTTTTACACAAAACAGCATCTAAATATGGTATCGGCCGCGATGTTCATGTGGGTGACACCATCATCGGCACCAAGGGGCGCGTAGCTTTTGAAGCGCCTGCACCGCTGATTATCGTCAAGGCACATCATCTGCTCGAGAAGCATGTGCTCACCAAGCAACAGCTCTATTGGAAAGATCAGCTCTCCAACTGGTACGGACAGCTGATGCATGAAGCACAATACCTGGAGCCGGTGATGCGTAACATCGAGACCTTCCTCAGCGACACCCAGAAATATGTCACGGGAGAGGTGGAGGTGGAGCTGCGTCCCTATCATTTCGCGGTGCTGGGCTGCACCAGCGACTACGACCTGATGAGCTCCCGCTTTGGCGAATACGGCGAATCAAACAAATCCTTCTCGGGGCAGGATGTGGTGGGATTCACGAAGGTGACTGCCAACCCGCTGAAAATTTATTATACCATTCACGACAATGATTAATGTAAGTATTGCTGGCGGAACGGGATACACGGCAGGTGAGCTGTTGCGCATCCTTCTCCGTCATCAGGAAGTAAACATAGAGTCGGTGATCAGCACCACCTCCGTGGGCATGCCCGTTGCAGAAATGCACCGCGATCTGCTGGGAGAGACAGATCTGGTTTTTAGCGACAGGTTCAGTAATCCCGATCTTATTTTTCTCTGCCTGGGACATGGATTATCACGTACCTTCCTGGAGGATAACGATGTTCCGGCCAACTGCAGGATCATTGATCTGGGAAACGATTTCCGCGTCGAACCTCTTTTTGGTGAGAGGGAGTTTGTTTTCGGATTGTGTGAACTGAACAGAGAGAGCATCCGCAGGGCTGACAATGTAGCCAATCCGGGCTGTTTCGCCACATCCATCATGTTGGCGCTGCTGCCGCTGGCAGAGATGAACCTGTTGAAGGACGAGATCCACGTACATGCGATCACAGGTTCTACCGGTGCAGGCAAGAGACCGGGTGAGACCACTCACTTCAGCTATCGCGACAACAATATCTCAGTCTATAAACCTTTCACGCACCAGCATCTGACAGAGATAGGCAACACACTGATCAGCGCGGGAAACAGTGAACTTCCTCAAATTAATTTCGTACCTGTGCGGGGTGATTTCACCCGGGGTATTTTCGCCAGCGTCTATACCAGATGGGATGGTGAGTTATCAGAAAAAGAAACGCTTGAACGCTATAAAGCATTTTACGCTCCCTCACCCTTTGTGTTTGTATCCGACAAACCGATCAGCCTGAAAGAGGTGGTCAACAGCAACAAGGGATTGCTGCATATTGAATTCCATAACGGCTATATTCATATCACCTCTATCATCGATAATCTGGTAAAAGGGGCATCGGGACAAGCGGTACAAAATATGAACCTGATGTTCGGACTGGAGGAGACAATGGGACTGAAACTAAAGGGAAGTGCTTTTTAAATGATTCGGCGATTTGATGATTTGATCAGCAAATCGATAAATCGGTAAATCGGCTAATCAGCTAAACAACAACTCAAAAAGATGAATTTATTCGATGTATACAGCCTCTGGCCTATTGAGCCGGTAAAGGCATCCGGGTGCAACGTTTGGGACAAAGAAGGGAATGAGTACCTCGACCTGTACGGTGGACACGCGGTCATATCTATCGGGCATTCCCACCCGCGATATGTGAAAGCCCTGCAGGAGCAGGCAGCCAAAATAGGTTTCTATTCGAACTCCGTTCAAAACTCTCTGCAACATGAACTTGCTCAAAAGTTGGGTGAACTGAGTGGTTACCCCGACTATTCCCTTTTTCTCTGCAACTCGGGGGCCGAAGCGAATGAGAACGCGCTGAAACTGGCATCGTTCCACACCGGCAAAAAGAGGGTGATCGCCTTCAGGGAAGCATTTCACGGCCGCTCTTCGGGAGCAGTTGCCGTAACAGATAATCCCGCTATTCAATCACCTTTCAACAAGGGACATAATGTCACCTTCCTGCCGATGAACGATATTGAGGCGGTGAGAGACGAATTCGGTAAAGGCGATGTTGCTGCCCTCATTATTGAAGGTATTCAGGGTGTGGCGGGCATCTATCTCCCGGAAAACGGCTTCCTGCAGCAGCTGGAATCACTTTGCAGGCAGCACAATGTGGTGCTGATACTGGATGAGATTCAGTCCGGTTACGGCCGTACCGGGCAGTTTTTCGCTCACCAGGAGTCGGGCATACGTCCCGATCTGATCACCACAGCCAAAGGGATGGGGAATGGTTTTCCTATCGGGGGGGTGCTTATCTCCCCCATATTCGAAGCTAAGAAAGGGATGCTCGGCACAACCTTCGGAGGAAACCATCTGGCATGCGCGGCCGCCATTGCTGTACTGGATGTAATGAAGGAGGAGTCACTGGTAGAGAACGCGCACATAATGGGACTTTATATGATAAAAGAGCTGGCGGCTATCGACGGCATCAGGGAGATCCGCGGTCGCGGACTGATGCTCGGCATCAACTTTATGCCTCAATATTCCGCTGTTCGCAATCAGCTCCTGTTCGAATACCATATCTTTACCGGTGGTGCGAAAAACAACGTCATGCGACTATTGCCACCGTTATCTATATCGAAAAGTGAGATTGACCGTTTTATAGTAGCGCTGAAAGAGGCAATTAACAAAGAAGAGTGATCGACATAAAACAAAAAATATGAAGCATTTTACTTCCGTACAGGATATTGGTGACCTGAAACAGGCACTGGAGAAAGCAAAGCAGGTGAAAGAGCATCCTTTTGCCGATCAGGAGTTGGGAAGAAACAAGACAGTGATGCTGATCTTCTTTAACTCGAGCCTCCGCACCCGTCTCAGTACCCAAAAAGCGGGGATGAACCTCGGCATGAACGTGATGGTGCTCGACATCAACCAGGGTGCATGGAAGCTGGAGACTGAGAGAGGTGTGATCATGGATGGCGACAAGCCGGAGCATATTCTGGAAGCGATTCCGGTGATGGGGTCCTACTGCGATATCATCGGCGTACGCTCATTCGCCCAGTTTGAGAATAAAGCGGACGACTACAACGAGGTGATTATGAATCAATTTATTCAATACTCAGGAAAACCTGTTTTCAGCATGGAGGCGGCGACACGCCACCCGCTGCAGAGCTTTGCCGACCTGGTCACTATAGAGGAGTATAAAACAAAAGATCGACCCAAAGTGGTACTAACCTGGGCACCTCACCCACGGGCGCTTCCACAGGCTGTACCCAACTCATTTGCCGAGTGGATGAACGCAACGGACTACGAGTTTGTGATCACCCATCCCGAAGGGTATGAGCTGGATGAACAATTTGTCGGTGATGCCATCGTGGAATATGACAAGGAGAAGGCCTACAGAGACGCTGATTTTATCTATGCCAAAAACTGGGCGGCTTATCGTGACCCCCATTACGGGAAGATATTAAGTACAGATCGCTCATGGACAGTCGACGCAGCAAAGATGGCAATGACAAATAATGCCTATTTCATGCATTGTCTTCCGGTACGCCGCAATATGATCGTGAGCGATGAAGTGATAGAGAGCAGCCGGTCTATCGTGATTCCCGAAGCAGCCAACAGGGTGGTTTCGGCACAAACGGTGCTGAAGGAAATCCTTCTGGGGATGTAGGAAATTAAGAATTAAAAAATTAAGGCTGAACGCTGAGAGCTGAATGCTTATAGCTTATGGCTTATTACATTACAAATGAAAATGAAAGAGAAGCTCTCGATCGTAAAGATTGGAGGCAACATTGTTGATAATCACGAAGCACTGAAGGCGTTCCTGTACGATTTTCATCGGCTGGAGGGACGAAAGCTACTGGTGCATGGAGGGGGTGTGATGGCATCAAAAATGGCATCACAGCTGGGTATAGAGACAAAGATGGTGCAGGGACGCCGTATCACTGACGAGGAGACGTTGAAGCTGGTCACCATGGTCTATGCCGGATGGATCAATAAAAATATTGTAGCATCACTGCAACAGATAGGGTGTAATTCCATCGGGCTCTCTGGTGCTGATGCCAATACAATCCCTTCAGTCAGACGCTCTCCCGAACCGGTCGATTTCGGTTTCGTGGGTGACCCCGATCCGGAAAAGATTAATGCCGCTTTTCTTTCTCAAATGATAGAAGGTAATATTACTCCCGTCTTTTGTGCCATCACACACGATGGCCATGGCTCACTGCTGAACACCAATGCAGATACCATCGCCTATTCGGTGGCAACGGCGCTCTCAAAACAATATGAAACATCGCTCTACTATTGTTTCGAAAAAGAGGGTGTCATGAAAGATCTTAACGACCCGCAATCGATAATCCCTTCGATGAACAGAGCAGAGTGTGAGAAATACAAACAGCAGGGCATCATCGCTGACGGAATGATACCAAAGCTGGATAATTCATTCAGCGCGATAGAGAATGGTGTTTCGAGGGTGATTATTTTGCACGCGAGGAACTTACTGAATCAACAGGGTACGGTTTTACGATAAGTAGCGGTGTGCTGCGGATTGAAAAGGACCATGTATCCCCGTTATCGGGATATTCGTTTCAGGGAATCAAATCACGCTGCAGATCCCAAAAAGTAAGACGGAAGGATTGTGTGAATGACAGGTAATTGAAGGTAAAGAAGATGGAATTCATAAACATGAAACAGGGAGAGCGTGCAGCATTATTGCTAAGAGAATTGGTTGCGATTCAGTCTTTCTCAGGTGAGGAGCATGCGAGAGCTGAGTTTCTGACCCGGTTTTTTAACGAAAGAGAGATCAACACAGAGCGGTTGGGAAATAACCTGATTGTACGAAACAGGCATCACGATAAGTCGAAACCGACACTGATGCTCAACTCTCATATCGACACGGTGCAACCAGCCGCGGGATATACCTTTGACCCTTTCAACCCTCCTGTCTCAGACATTTCTGTCTACGGTCTGGGCAGCAACGATGCCGGAGCCAGCGTGGTCTCTCTGGTGATGACATTCCTCTATTTCTACAATGAACCACTCCCATTTAACCTGCTGCTGGCACTGTCGGCCGAAGAGGAGAACTCGGGAGCGGACGGTATGCGGCTGCTATGGCAGAAGCTGTCTGATGAGGTGGACCTGGCCATTATCGGTGAACCGACCGGCATGAGAGCGGCAATTGCTGAAAGGGGACTACTGGTGATAGATGCTGAGGCTAAAGGGATAAGTGGACATGCAGCACGCAACGAGGGCGTGAATGCCCTTTACATTGCACTGGAGGATATTGCAACACTGCGATCGGTGCCATTCGACAGGATATCACCCTCCATGGGTGAGGTGAAGCTGACCGTGACACAGATCCATGCAGGCACGCAGCACAATGTGGTACCCGACAGATGCAGCTTTGTAGTGGATATCCGCCCCACAGAACAATATAGCAACAGCGAGATCATGGATATCCTTAAACCTCTGGTGAAGAGCACGCTTACAGCCAGGTCACTCACCAACAGAAGCTCGGCAACACCCACGGATCACCGGTTAATGGATTGTGTGAGACAGATGGGTATGGAATCCTATACATCTCCCACAACTTCAGACTGGATGAGGATAACATGCCCGGCCCTGAAGATGGGTCCCGGCGAATCGGCCCGGTCTCACCAGGCAGATGAGTTCGTGCTTATCAATGAACTGGAACAGGGGATCAACGGATACATTGCCTTCATCACACAGCTGGCAAAATTGTGAGAGTTGGAATTTGGGATGTGGGATGTGGGATGTGAGATGTGAGATGTGGAATGTGGAATTTGGGATGTAGGATATGGGATGTGGAATTTGGGATGTAGGATGTAGGATTTAGGATGTAGGATTTGGGATGTAGGATTTGGGATGTAGGATTTAGGATTTAGGATATGCGAAGTGAAAAATTAAAAATGAAGAGTTTTAGCTGACTGCTGATAGCTGACCGCTGAACGCTGATAACTGATAACAAACGATGGCAAAAATATGGGATAAGGGCTTTGACGCCAACAAGAGAGTGGAAGATTTCACGGTGGGTAAGGACAGGGAACTGGATCTGCGTCTTGCAAAACATGATATTATGGGATCAATGGCACATATTAAAATGCTTGTTGAGATCGGCTTGCTGGAGGCGGAGGAAGAGAAAGCGCTGCGGGCAGAGCTTGAACATATCCTGGCAGAGGTGGAGCAAGGCCGCTTCTCTCTCGATGAGGATGCCGAAGATATCCACTCACAGATAGAGGCGATGCTGACAGAACGGCTGGGGGAGATGGGCAAGAAGATTCACTCGGGGCGCTCACGCAACGATCAGGTGCTGGTCGATCTCAAGCTGTTCCTGAAAGAGGAGATCCTGCAGATAAAAAAGGAGGTGCTGCAGCTGTTCGGCCTGTTGCAGTCGCTTAGCGAGAAGCATAAAGAGGTGCTGCTGCCGGGCTATACGCATGCACAGATCGCCATGCCCTCCTCCTTCGGACTATGGCTCGGCGCCTTTGCCGAGACGCTGGTGGACGATATGCATACGCTCGCGGCCGCCTGGCAGATAGCCAACCAGAACCCGCTGGGATCGGCTGCCGGATACGGCAGCTCCTTCCCGCTGGACAGAGAGATGACCACCCGCGAGCTGGGTTTCGCCACGATGAGCTACAACGTGATTGCCGCCCAGATGGGCCGGGGTAAGAGCGAGAGGATCCTGGCTCAGAGCATGGCCAATATCGCCTCCACCCTCAATAAGCTGGCGGCAGACAACTGCATGTACCTCTCCGGCAACTACGGCTTTATCTCCTACCCCAACGAACTGACCACCGGCTCGAGCATCATGCCGCACAAAAAGAACCCCGACGTATGGGAGCTGATAAGGGCTCACAGCAATCGACTGCAGAGCCTGCCCAACGAGATCACGCTGATGACCACCAATATGGCACATGGGTATCACCGCGACTATCAGCTGCTGAAGGAGGTGCTCTTCCCTGCATTAGAGACGCTGCACACTCTTCTGCAGATGTCGCACTTTATGCTGGAGCATCTGTTGGTGAACGGGGATATCCTCTCCGACCCGCGCTACGACTATCTGTTCACCGTGGAGGAGGTTAACAGGCGCGTGCTGGAGGGCTTACCCTTCCGCGAAGCATACAAACAGGTGGGGAGAGAGGTACAGGAGGGAACATTCCATGCTGAGAGAAAGGTAGATCACACCCATGCGGGTAGTATCGGGAACCTCTGCACGGAAGAGATCAGGGGAAAGATGGAGAGAGCATCAGAAAGCATCAACTAATATCTGTTGTCTCTTCCGGAGTTTGCAATGCAACAAAAAAGGTTTACACAGCCTCTATATGCTGCATAAACCTTTTTCTATGATTGATATAAGGAAATTAATGCACGTGTGCAGCTTCTCCGTCGACCATATTATGTACCGCCTCAATGCTGTGTGTGTAATCCACATAAGCAGCCACAAACTGACGACCCTTTTCCGGTGATTCGTTCTTCACCTTCTCTAACGTAGCCACCTTCTCATATTTCTCCTTAAGTACACTGTTCACATGATTGCTGAGTGCATTGAGCAGGTGATCGATATCACCGCTCACCAGTGCATTGTCGCTCATCACAACAATCTTTTCGGTGGTGCCTGCAGGCTTCAGCCCGGTGTAGGAAGCGCCCTCCATCTGACGGTGCAGACGTACAAACGTTTCAAAGAAATGAGTTTGTACGATCTCATACACCTCCTGATCACCTTCTCTCAGATTGTAGGTTTTATGAAACAACGCCACCACCGCCGCTTCATCCTCTGCACTGATCCATTTTTTGATCAGCTCCACGTTGTTGGTCTCGAGCGCCTTGGCCGCATCCTTCAGTACTGGCCCGTCGTAGGAGTCGCAGTGAGCCTCTGCCGGTTGAACAGCGACAAGGGCGAAAATGATTGTCAATGACATGATAAAAAGTGATCTGAGCAGGGTTGCCGACATTTTTAAATTTCTTGTTTTCATCTTTTTCCTATTTAATGGGTTCGTAAATTGTTATTCTCTTATCTTTACAACAAAGTTACGCAGCAACAACTCCTGAAACTGTCACCCGGGAGACATAACGATTTTTTTGTACTGTTTAACATTTACTGGCCGGGGAGAGATCAACGGGATTGCATTTAATTAACTATCTATTGAACGATCGAATAAGTTGGCGATACTGCGAAAATATTGCCTATCAATGTTTCATTATATACCCTTAGGGGATAAAATGTACAGGTTAAATACCGATAAATTATGGAAGAAGAAAAACATAGACACGATCATCTTCAGGACCTTATGAATAAGCATCAGCAACAACATCATCCTGCTGATGGAGAAAATACGCAGAAAGATTGTGCACAACAGCACAACAATGAATTATCCTATTGCCCTCTCTTTAAAGGGCTGACCCAATGTGAGCATGATGATTTCCTGGACCGTAACGTAAAGGAGATCCTTACCTTTAAAAAGGGGGAGATGGTGGTCCGTCAGGGTGATCCTATCTCTTTTGTGATGTTACTTGTAGAGGGCAGCGTCAGAACAGAGATGATCACGCAGGAGGGTAATATCCTCAATATAGATACGCTGGAAGCGGTGATCCCGCTCGCACCGGCCTTTATCTACGGAACGAAGAACAGCTACCCGGTAGATGTCACCGCGGTGGAGCCCTGCACCTTCCTGAAGATATCAAGGACCGTCTGGTTGGAGGAGATGGCCCGCAATAAGAAGCTGATGACCAATTTCCTGACAATGAATGCCGACCTCACCTTATTTCTTACGGATAAGCTGCAGATGATCTCATTGAAAAGTTTGAGGATGAAGATCTCTACGTTTCTCCTGGAAAAAACAACCATCGACCAGGATACATTCACGCTGAAACAGTCACGCACCCGGCTGGCAGAGTACTTCGGCGTGCAGCGCCAGTCGCTTGCGCGCACCCTGAAGGAGATGGAGGATGAGGGGATAATTAAGTTGAGGGGAAAGAGCGTAAAAGTGCTGGACAGAAGCAAGCTTCTCCGTGATTAGTCAACGTTCGCACATCTTAATGAAAATCTTAATTAGACATGTGACAACAGATTGCAGAAT
>Ga0209347_1001996_pt1 | contig 29030 bp, 22 predicted proteins | sample AutmiccommuBRH23_FD_187382 | JGI IMG/M metagenome (GOLD analysis project Ga0209347, IMG submission 187382) | Deep subsurface microbial communities from Mt. Terri, Switzerland - Autotrophic microbial communities BRH/23 (SPAdes) (version 2) | ecosystem: Environmental > Aquatic > Deep subsurface >...
AGACTTGACCGAAACGCGCGCCGACTCTAGAATGCGCGCTCTCCTATTCCCCGATAGCTCAGTTGGTAGAGCGACGGACTGTTAATCCGCAGGTCCCTGGTTCGAGCCCAGGTCGGGGAGCCAAATACTGGTTGTAAAACCAAGCAAAAAGCCCAACTCACAAGGTTGGGCTTTTTGCTTGGTGCGTGCCAAGCCCACGGTATGAACACCCGATTTCGCTGCAGCAAACGCAACGACGGTAAACAGCGGCCAGCAACCGTACGTTATTTCGATGTGATCCCAACTCAAGCTGCACGCTGAATCTGGCGCTGCCAGCGCGCAGCAGCGGTCTATGCGCTGGCAACCTATACCGGCATTCGCAGAGTGTCGCGTGCCGCAAGTCCCGGCATACCACGGGGTATACCTAACCTGGGGGCTGTCTATATTGACAAGCCCGTTAAGAAAACACAGCGGCCTATCTCTCGTCACACCGTGTAGGCCGAGTACCGGGATACTTCCACTGACAAACAAACTGCCTACCCTGCTGAAGCACCGGGAAAAGCACGATGAACACAGGAGGAGCACGATGAAAGAATCCATTCCGCACATTGCACTGCCGGCCGAGGTATACAGTCAGCGGCGCCCCAGATCTTCGTTCCGTAAACAGTGTGTCCGACTCGGCATTATCGCGTCGATCGCAATCGGCTTGTCGTTGTCATTTTCCACTCCCTCACTGGCTGCCGGTCAGAAGGACAAGAATGTTAAGCTGACACTGTTACATATAGGCGACACCCATGGCGGCTTGTTGCCGAGACCCGACTTACGCGAGGGTGGGGGCGAACTGCACGGCGGTTTGTCGCGGCTTGCGACCGAACTCAAGAAGATACGGAAACGGGATTCGAATGCGATCTTGTTCAACACCGGCGACACACTTGAGGAAGGTGCGGAGGCACTCTACACGTCGGGCCAATCAATGATCGACGTGCTCGACACCTTTAACATCGATGGCGGCTATACACCGGGCAACTGGGATTTCCTGTATGGAAAATCGCGGTTCCTGGAGCTGTTCGGCGCGGGCCGCTGGAATGTTGTGGCTGCCAATGTGTACGACGCCGATACCGGCCAGCGTATCGTTCCGCCCTACCGCATCATCGAAACGCAGGGCATCAAGATCGGCGTCATCGGCCTGACCGCCGAACGCGGCCTCCCTGCCGTGCCCACGGCAAATGTCGGTCTGACATTTACCGACGGCGAAGCGGAATTGGCGCAATCGCTGGACGAACTCCATCACACCCACCATGTGAATTTTGTGGTGGTGCTCTCGGAACTGGGTCTTGCAAAGAATACGTTGCTCGCCGACGCCTATCCGGGCATCAACATCATCATGTCGTCGGATATGCATGAAGTGACCCCGGACGTGATTATCGGCCGCAATGGAACCTATACCAGCGAGAATGGCGAAGGCTCCGCAGCGTTCCGCGACTATGTCGTCAAGTTCAAGAACGGGAAGCTCGTCGACATCAAGACCACGTGGCACGAAATCACCATGAACATCCGGCCCGATGCGCAGACTGACGCGTTGATCAAGAACATACGTTCAAAATTTGTCTCAGGCCCCGCCTTCCGGCCGCATACCAGTCCGATCAGCGGTTACGTGCTGAATACCCCGATCGATACGCAAGTGGGTACGGCAGAAATTGGCATCTACCGATCGAATTTTTCCGATGACCCCGTACCCGGTGTCATCGAGGGAACATCGCATAATCTCATCGCGGATGCTTTTCGCGATCAAGCCGGCACCGACATCGGCGTGATTCGTGGATTCCGCTATGGAACCGATGTCCCGCCCGGGCCGATCCGCTTGCAGGACTTGTATACCTATCTTGCCGCCAGTGCACAGGTCGCGCGAGGGGACATTCCGGGCACTCAGCTCAAAAACGTGATTGAGAATATGATAGACGGGGCGCTCAACAACGATCCCTTCCAGTGGGGTGGGGGCTGGTTGTTTGGCTTTGGCGGCGTGCAGTTCGATCTTGACTTGATCGAGCCAAAGGGAAGCCGGGCGAAGAACGTCATGATCAAGCGCGTATCCAGTGGGACATGGGAGCCCCTTGACACCAGCCAGAACTACAGTGTCGCGGGGTATTATTTCGACGCCGAGCCGACGCGAATCGGCGCATTTCAGAACGTCGCCAACCTGACTGTGCTGCGGAAACCCGACAATTCCGTCATGGACTCAACCGATGTGGTGGTGAACTATCTCAAGGTTCACCCAGCCAACCCAGGGACGGGAAGAATCCGTCTGTTGCAGTCCCTGCCGTCCCGGGTCTTCGGCAACCCCGAAATACAGCCGCTGCGAGGTGCAACCTTCCACTAAAGCTATCACGGCGTTCAAGCACGCGGATGACTACGTGGCCCCCCGGTTTCGGGGGGCCATTTTTCTATTCCGTGAAGGAAGGCGCATAGCTGCGGCAGGGATGACCCGAGCCCGCGGCATTTTGCGAGCACATCTTTATTTAAAACAACGTGTTATAATGAATGCGAATCTGTAGTTCCCGGGTTGGATCCCAGGTCGGGGAGACAGACAAGGCAAACACTAGGCCATCCTTCGGGGTGGCTTTTTTGCTGTCCTAAGTCTGCGCCTGCCGCACTGCACCCCAGGATTGGGCAGGCCGGGAGCCTAGCGGGAGATCCCTTCAGCAAGGGGTGATGCCAGTAGGTTTCAACCAAAATCAAGGAGCACCACCATGACCAATGCACAACGCCGGGCAGCATGGCTCGCCAGCCAAAAAGCCGAAGGGGATGCGTCCCCTCACGACAGCAAGTCAGAGCCCACGCCCAGCAGCGCGTTCTGCCCTCACGCAGCGGGCGCGTATTATCTTGCTGCCGTGAGTACGGTCGGCACGTTCAAGATGTTCGCCAAAGATCTCAAACCGCCTGTTTACACCTATGGCATCACCACCGTCCGGTTTGAATTGGACCCTGAAACCGGAAAATGGATATGGTTCGATGGCGAGAGCAATCAATCCCCGCGCAAGACCCAGGATGGGTGGCGTCTTGGCAGCAGGCGACTGCACCACACACGCGAAGGCGCAGAGGCCGAGCTTCAGCGCGAGATGGTCAAAAATGGCGACCGGGTGACCAAGGTGCACGACCTGCCCGACGATATGGCTGCGCTGAAAAGAATCCGGAGCGCCAACCACCCGGACCGCAACACCGATGCCGACCAGGATCTGTATCAAGCTGTCGTCGAGAAGCTGGACAGGATGCGCACGGTGAGCCATAGCGCGGCTTGACCTCTGGACTGCCCGGGCCGAGTTCAAGCCAGAGGGCGGGTTCGCAAGAGCCCCAGTAAGGCGAGCCCGTTATTCAGTGGGGCTCTTCCGGAAAAATCGGTTCGGAGGTACATCCCACGCGCATGGGTTTTCCGAGCAGGTTGCCTTGTACCTGGTTAACGCCCAGTTGCTGCAACATCAGCAATTCTTCGGCCGTTTCCACGCCTTCGGCGATGAGCTTGCACTGGGTGGCTTCGGCGAAGCTGATAAAAGCGGTGGCGAGTGCGCGGCGTGAAAAATCGGTATCGATGTTACGGGTAATGCTGGCATCAAGCTTGATCAGGTCGGGGGCCAGATTCAATATGTGGCGGAAGCTGGCATATCCGGCGCCGGCGTCATCCACGGCGATCCGCAGGCCACGTCTGCGAAGCGGGTCAATCTGCTCTGCCAAGTCGGTGTATTGGCCTATCGATGCATGTTCTGTCACCTCCAGCACGATGCGTTGGAGATTTTCTCCGTTCAGCAGTTTGTCCAGGCCGTCGCGCAGGATGAATTGGGGCGACACATTGACGGACACATATCCCTGGGGAGACAGCTGCTCGATATCGGCCAGCGCGAGTTTCATCGCCTTGGACTCGAGTTCTGCGCCGAGGCCCACTTCAGCGGCCTCGTTAAACCAGATATCGGGCGCACGGTAGGGTACCGTCGAAAAGCGCGAGAGTGCCTCAAAGCCCACAATCGTGTGTTGCACGATGTTGTAAATGGGCTGGTACACCATGGAGAGCACGTCACCGGAAAGGGCATCGCTGATGCGGTGTGTCATTCCACTGCGGGTTGCGGTCCGGGCGACATCGTGTTCGATCTGCTCGGCCGACAAGTCGGCAAAGACACGCATCATGCCCAGATCGCGGTCGTTCAGTGAATAATCAGGAGTAAAGCTGAAACAGCAGAAGGTGCCGTAGATATGGCCGTTCTTCAGTCGGATCGGCACGCTCAGATGCGCGCCGACGGGTAACGCTGCGGTCACTGGCAATGCTTGCGCTGCGGGCAGCCGAGCCGCATCGAGGATCAGTTCGGGCAAGCGCCCGTCGATTATTCTCTGGCAGTAGCTTTCTTCAATCGGGTCGGACTGGCCGACGAGGACCGGCTTCTCAAGGCGGGCGGAGTCGACGTACCGAAAATACCGTCGACCTTCCGAAAACTCGGAGATAAAGGCCACATCCATACCCAGATGGGTGCGAATCGCCTTCAAGGTTTTAGATAGCTTTTTGTGTAACGGCGCTTCTTCACCCTGCTTCGGTGATCGTATTAGCTCGGCCATCTCGCTGGCGGACACACGGTTTACCATTTGGATTCGTGGTGGATGATCTGGGTTTGTGGGATGCGCGCGTGCAGGGACAGTCAATACCTACAGTGAGCGAAGGTTCAAGCTTCCAACGTTTTTTCGGCGATATCCCGTCCTACGTCTTGAACGCGAAAATACGGCACCTATTCCAGTCAGGGGAAAACCTCGATGCATCACGATACGCCGGCTGCGAGTGTGTCGACTAATACCATCGGCTGACACGACGCCCCACGATATATCCCACACAGGCCCCGAGCGTGAACACCGCGGCCACCTTGGGCGCCATGGCCGCAATCATGTGCGTTTTGTGCTCGCCAAAATCCGCACATTTGTCGCAACAGTAGAGCTTGCCTTCGATTTCCATGCCAGGACCGGGAAATTTTCCCCCGCACATTGCGCAGGTGTGCATGGCACGCGTCATTGAGTCGGTCGTTTCCATTTGGCTTTTCCGATTGATTTATGAGTTTTAACTATAAGGCAGGCGCATTCCCTGTTCCGACGGACAACTCCTACTGGAGATGTGGGCGCAATCTTATTTGACCCCATCTGAAAGGCAGTCACTATCTATAAGGCCCACAGGGTGTTCTTTATTTTGTGGGCTATCCTGAGGACAGAAATATAAGGACAGGGGGAACCATTGCAGACGATGCAGGCATACGCGATTCTGTTTGGACTTTGCCTGGGTGTGGCCGGCTTTGCCATCACACTCTATTTGCTGGCACGGGCGGTGCGGCGTACCCGGCTGGAACCCGCCAAGGATGTGCCGGCCACAGCAGGCGCCTTATCGCGGGACACGGTGTGGGTGCGCTACCACGCGCACTATTACGGATACGCGCTGCTGTTCCTGGCGTTCGACATGGAAATGGCCTACATGTACCCATGGGCCGTGGTGTTCAAAGAAGAAGGACTGGTCGCGCTGCTGGATATGGGCGTGTTTCTTGCCATCCTTTTTCTCGGTCTTTTGTATGGCTGGAGTCAGGGTGCCCTTCGCCGGCAGTAAGCGCGTTTCCGGCGTTGACATGGAGCCGGCCTCATGGCTGCGACGTCGGCTGGATCCACTAATGGCACGCGACTTGCGCGTGCTGGTCGTGCCCGGTCTGGATGTGGCGCGCGCGCACGGCCTCAATCCTGCAGCCGCAGACATGCGGATGGTGGCGACGCCACGCCACGCCAATGTGATGTTGCTGGTCGGTGCGCTTTCTCCCGCGATGCGGTCAGCGGCTGTGATTCTATATGCGCAAATGATGCGGCCGCGGGCCGTTGTTGCACTGGGCGGTAACAATTTCGATTCCCTGCCTGTGCCGGAAGTGCGCCTCGACCTCAGCCAGGCGGGGCTTGTCGGCAGCGTGGCGCCGCTGCGCGTCGCCCTGGCAAAACAGGCATGCCCTTCCCAGTTCGCCGACTTTACCGCTGCGATGCTGGAAACCCAGATCGAATACACCTGCTCGATGCACCCTGAAGTCGCAGAGGACGCCCCGGGGTCATGCCCCAAGTGCGGGATGGATCTGATTCCGCGCGCAGGCGCGGCGCCGGAGGCGTCGGCACACGCTACAACGGATCACGCCGAGATGAACCATGACAAGGCGAGCGAAGGCAACGCCAGCCACGCGGGCATGAATCACGGACAAAAAGGCTATGACGCGTCGGACGTGGCCCACACCCGGCACGACGACAAACCCCATGGGAAAAAGACCGCGGGGGATTCCGCGCAAAATCATGACAAGCATGGGGATAAAAAAAAGGACGGGATGAACCATGACGAGATGGGCTTCATGTCGATGGTCGATGTCACGAAAGACTTGCCGCGCAGTCCGGACGGCCTGCAGATGGACTGGATCGAGGTGCCGTTTGGGCCGGTTTTTCCGGGGCTTCCCGGCGGCTTGCAGCTCAGCCTGACGCTCGACGGAGATAGCGTTGCCAAGGCGCGCGTTAAAGGGCACGGCGCCCCGGGTGCGACCCTGCCCGCAGAAGGCATGGCGGCGAGTCAGTTTATCGATCGCCTGACGGCAATGGACCCGCTCGCACCCATGTCGTATCGCGTACTGGCTTGCCGCGCGCTGGAAGCGGCGAGCAGCCACATGCCTGACGATTCCGCGCTGCGAAACCGGGTCGCCGTGCTGGAGCGCGAGCGGATCGCCAGCCATCTCAACTGGCTGGCACTGTTCGCAAGCCAGATCGGCCTCGGATGGCTCGAACATCGCGCAGCGCGCCTGCAACACGAATGCCTGCGGGCGGATGCAGCGCAGTTGGCGGACCTTGCCCCCGCTCTTTACAGGCTGACCCGTCGCATCGCCCGGACGCCGTTGATGCAGCGGCGGCTGGGGGGTATCGGACAGGTGACCCCGGTTGCCGGCCTGCGGGGGCCCGTCGCCCGGGCAGCCGGCATGCGGGTCGATGCGCGCTCAACTGATGCCAGTTATGCCGCGCTTGCATTCACACCCGCGCAGCGGCACGCTGGCGATGCACTCGACCGGCTGTTGATCCGGCTCGACGAGATTGGCCATAGCCTTGCATTGATCCAAACGCTGGGAGCCTTCAAGCCCCACGAAGCTCCCGCCGCTTTTTCAGCATCGGGTGAAGGGGCGGCCTCGCTGGAAACGCCCCGCGGCGAAGCCCGCCTGTCGCTGACGCTGGATCACGGCCGGGTGACACATGCCGCGCTGGATGCGCCCAGCGCACCCCTGCTCGATTTACTGCCCGAACTTCTGGCGCAACAGGAACTCGGCGATGCACTCACCATCGTCTGTTCGCTCGACCCCTCCCCCTGGGAAGCCAGCCTATGAACAGCCTGATGGTGATTCTGTTCCTGCTGATTGGCGCCTATCTCGTTGCCGTCCTGGAATCCTGGCTGACAAACGGTCGTCTCCATTTCATGGCACCCGCATGGTCCGCGCTCTCGCTGCTCGGCAGCGAATCTGTCGTTCCGCGTAAACCGGACCGGCTTTTCTTCGAGACCGCCCCCGTCCTGCTGCTGATGGCGGCTTTACTGGCGGCTGCCGTGCTGCCTTTGGGCCCGACAGGGGGTATCGCCGACCTTGCCACCGGCGCGCTCTTTATCAACGCGGCGCTGGCGTATGTGCTGGTCGCGCTGCTGATGGCCGGCTGGGGTCCGAACGGCGCGTATGGTCTGGTGGGGGGCTGGCGCTTCCTGGGACAGACGATTGCCTATTCCATGCTGATCGTGATGCCGCTCACCGGCGTGGCGATGCGCGCCGAATCCCTGCTCAATACCGATATCGTCCTCTCGCAGCAGGTGGTATGGAATGTGATCTACCAGCCGCTGGGGTTTGCTCTCTTTTTCATTGCATCGCTGGCGGTGTCATTTCTGCCACCGTTTGACCTGCCCACCGCGAAGGGCGATCTGGCCGGCGGGGTGGAAGCCGAATACACCGGCCCGCGGCGCGGGGTATTCCGGCTTGCACGCATGGTGCTGGTGGTATCGCTGGCGACCGCAACCACGGTGTTTTACCTCGGCGGCTGGCTCGGCCCGGTCTTGCCGCCGTGGGCATGGAGCGCAATCAAGATTCTGGTTGTTGCATCAGCGATGCTGCTGACCGGCCATTTCCTGCCGCGCATTCGCGAGGCCGATTTGCTGGCGTGGTGCTGGAAGCTCGGCATTCCGCTGGCGCTGCTCAATTTGCTGGTGGTCGGTATTGTTATCCTGATATGACCCTGCTCAGCCTGCAAACCCTATTCATTGCTTTTTTTGGCGTTGCCGGCGTGGCATTCGGCGTGGCGGTATTTCGCACCGCGTCGATGATGCGGTCCGCGCTTGCCCTGCTGTTTTCTCAAACGGCGCTGGGGGCGATGTTTCTCGCCATGCAGGCGGAGTTTCTGGGGGTGCTGCAAATCATGATGATGGCGACCGAAATGAGCATCATGGCGATTTTCATGGTGATGTTCATGATGGACCCGGGCGGGCTGGGCGAGATGGAAATGACGCACCAGAAACGCCTGTCGATTTTTGCCGGCATCGCAGGCGCGCTGGCGACTGCGGGTATTGCGCTGTTCACCGAGTGGGGCGCGGTCAGCGCGACCGCACCCGACGCAGCATTGCAGGTACGCGAACTGGGAACGGAATTGCTGGGCCGGTCGATGCTGATTTTCGAAACGGCTGGGGTGACCATACTGACGGCAATGATCGCCGCGACGGCCGTCGCCATGCCGGCGCTGGCACGAAAGAAGCCCGCATGAGCCCCGACCTGATGATTGCCCTGCTCACCGGCGCGGCCCTGTTCGGCATTGGCATTTACGGCGCCCTGTCGCAGACCAATCTGGTGATGATCATGATGGGCGTGGAGTTGATGCTGGCAGGCGCACTGGTCAATCTGGTCGCCTTCTGGCGTTTTCTGCATCCCGACAGCTACGCGGGTCAGATGTTTGTGCTCATCGTGATGACAGTCATGGCGCTCGAGATGGCGGTCGGGTTTGGCGTGGCGATTGCCCGCTTCCGTGCTAAAGGCTCGGTGGAAATGGAAGAAGCCCAGGCCTTGAAAGGATGAGCATGCTGGCCCTGATTATCCTGGCACCCCTCGCAGCAGCGCTGCTCATCCCGCTGCTGCGCCGACTGCCCGCCGCCGTGGCCGGTGGGGGCGCCGCGGTCAGCCTGCTGGCAAGCCTGAATCTGCTGGCCAGTGCGTCCAATGCCATCCATCCCGCACTCGTCCTGTCGGGCCTGCCCGACATGCCGCTGCGGCTGGTTTCCACCCCGATCACCGCCCTGCTGTCCGCGATGGTCGCCCTGGTCGCCAGTTTCGTTCTGGTTTACGCCGTGGGCTACATGAAGGCCGATCCCGAGAAGCCACGGTTTTTCGCGACGATGTCGTTTTTCATTGCCGCGATGCAGGCTCTGGTACTGGCCGGCGACTGGGTCTCGCTACTGGCGGCGTGGGAGTTGATTGGCCTCAGCAGCTACCTGTTGATCGGTTTCTGGTATACGCGACGCACGGCCAGCATGGCGGCCATGCGCGCGTTTCTCTACACCCGAACGGCTGACCTCGGCTTGTACGCGGCGGTGTTCGTGCTGATCGCGGCCAGCGGCAGCAGCGAAATCCCGGCGACGCTCAATATCAGTGGCGGGCCCGCAGTAGCGGTAAGCCTGTTGCTGCTGGTGGCGGCCATGGGCAAGTCGGCCCAGGTCCCCTTGCAGTCCTGGTTGATGGGGGCGATGGCCGGGCCGACCCCGGTCTCGGCGTTGCTGCATTCGGCCACGCTGGTCGCCGCCGGCGCCATCCTGCTGATTCGTGCCGCGCCAATGTTGCCCCCCGAGGGATTGTTGGCAATCGGTCTGGTGGGCGGGGTCACCACTGTGGTTACGGGTCTGACCGCGCTCGGCGCACGCGACCTCAAACGCCTGCTGGCCGCGTCCACCTCCAGTCAATACGGTCTGATGCTGATCGCGGTGGGTGCAGGGGTTCCCCTCGCAGCGCTGTTACATCTGCTTGCTCACGCCGCCATTAAAAGCAGTCTGTTTCTGGGTGCCGGGGTGTTTCAGCATGGCCGCGATACCACCACGCTGGATGGCCTGCGCGGCGCAGGCCGTGAGCAGCCGCGCATTTTTGCCGGCTTTGCCCTGGCGGCGCTGGCGCTGGCCGGCATACCGCCGCTCAGCGGGTTCTTTTCCAAGGATGCGGTGATCGCGGCGGCCCTGGCCTCCGACCATGCGCTATTGCTGGGTGCATTCGCCCTCGGCGGCACGCTGCTGACCGGCGCCTACATGGCGCGTGCATTGCGTATTCTGTGGCGCGGCGAACATCAGGTTCGCCACATAACCGGCAAGGCCTGGATGGGTACCGGCCTTGCCGCGCTGGTATCGCTGGCGCTCGTCCTCGGACTGGCGTTTCCCGCAGTTGAATCTCTGGTCGAGGGGCCGTTGCCAAAAAGCACCGCGGCGCAAATTGCGGGTCTGGTCGCTGCACTGGCGGGCCTGGGGCTGGGCTGGTTTGTCGGTGGCAAGCGCCTGCTGGGACCCCTGCTCGACCAGGCCCGACACGGCTTTGTCATTGCCGGCGGGATGGAAACCTGGGTGGTACGCCCAAGCCTCGCGGTGGCGCGTTCCTGCGAGCAGCTTGAGCACGCGCTGTATCAAGCCGTGCTCGCCGTCGCCCACCCTGCCCGACTGCTGGCGCGCAGCCACAAGCAGATTGAAGCTTACCTCTACAACGGGGTGGTGGCATTCGGGCGCTGTAACGACGCGGCAGGCCGCGCGACACGCCGCAATGACGAACAGGGTATTGACGGTTTGATCGCGGCGCTGGTGCGCGGGACGGTCGCGCTCGGTACCCACATCCGCAGGTTGCAAAGCGGTTTGATCCACCGCGAACTGGTCATGAGCGGCGCCGGCATGGTGTTGATTCTGGTCGTCGTCATGACCAGCCTGCTGGCGTTTGCCTGATCGCAATCTGACTATTTACAAGAGGAGAGTCCGGCGTGCTTCCCATCGTGTCCATCACCCTGTTCCTGCCCGTGCTCGGCGCACTGCTGGTCATGGCGCTACGCCGCGCACCTGCCACGGTCGTGCACGGCATCGGCATTCTCACCAGTACGCTCGTCCTGCTCGGCACCCTCTGGATGTGGGCTCGAGGAATCGAGCCGGGGACATTTTCCCAGGTTGAACAAATCGACTGGATGCCGACCCTCGGCGCGAGTTACCGGGTAGGGATCGACGGCATCAGCCTGCCGCTGGTGCTGCTGACCGCAGTTTTATTCCTGCTCACATTCATTTTTTCGGCCAAGGTCAAAGAACGACCGCATGCCTATGTGGTGCTGATGTTGCTGCTCGAAACCGCGGCAATCGGCACGTTTACTGCACTGGATGCATTGCTGTTCTATGTCTTTTTTGAAGTGTCGCTGGTCTCCATGTATTTCATGATTGCAGGCTGGGGGCATGAAGACCGGCAGCGCGCTGCGCTGATGTTTTTCCTTTACACGCTGCTGGGAAGCCTGCCGCTGCTGCTCGCGATACTCGGTCTCTATCTCGGTAGCGACCAGCCCACCTTCGACATGCGCGCCTGGATCGCCAACCCGCCCTTGAGCGGGTCTGCCGCCATGCTGGCATTGATCGCAATGCTGTTTACCTTTGCCGTGAAGACGCCGGTGTTTCCTTTGCACACCTGGCTTCCGGCGGCACACGTTCAGGCGCCTGCCGCAGGCAGCGTGCTGCTCGCCGGCGTCATGCTCAAATTCGGCGCCTACGGCCTGATACGCTTTGCGCTGCAGATGACGCCCGACGCGTTTCGGGAAATCGGCATGGTGGTGCTGGTGTTCGGCGTGTTCAGCGCCCTCTACGGCGCGTTTGCCGCGCTCGCACAAAGCGATCTCAAGCGCATGGTCGCCTACACCTCAGTCAACCACATGGGGTATATCGTGGCGGGTGTGGCCATTGCCGCATTGGCCACCGACCCGGCGATCCGGGCCGTCGCGCTCGATGGTTCGGTTTTGCAGATGGTCAGCCACGGTCTGGTGACGGGCGCATTGTTCTTTTTGGTGGGGATGCTGGACGACCGGGCCCACACCCGCGAGATGGACCGGTTTGGCGGCTTGATGAAATTCGTGCCGTTCCTGGGCTGGTCATTTATCCTGGCCGCATTCGCTTCGCTGGGCCTGCCGGGACTCGCTCACTTTCCCGCCGAGTTTCAGATCTTCCTCGCCACCTTGCGCGAAGCGCCTGCCGCGCTCATCGTCATTCTCGGCATTGCGATCACGGCGGGCCTCTATCTTCGCGCGATCGGCAAGGTGTTTTTTGGCGAGGCGCGTACGGAATGGGCTGGCATGCCTGACCTGAATCGGCGGGAAGTGCTGACCTTGGCACCGCTACTGCTGCTGATCATCGTCATCGGAATCGCGCCCGCCTGGCTCCTCGGCATGATCCACCAGACAACCACGTCGCTGCAGTTTTGAGGGGGGCGGAGCCGGCATGAGCCAGATGACACAGGATCTATCGCGCTTGTACCCCGAAATCGTGGTGTTGATCACGGCGGCGGGTGCGCTGGTGTTCGAAATGCTGCGCATGCCGCGGGCGGCGCTGGCATGGGCCCTAGCCGGACTGGCGCTGGCAACCGGGCTCACGCTCCCGCTGTTGGGGATGAATGTCGACGTATTTGGCGGGACCCTGCGGATCGACACCTTGAGTCTCTGGGCGAAACTGATTCTGCTGCCCGCGACGATGCTCTCGCTCCTGTTGGCGCGCGCCGAACTTGCGGGCAGCGATCGCGAAGGCACGGTATACAGCCTGCTCTGCTTTGTGACCTTTGGCGCCCTGATTCTGGCTGGCAGCGGCGACACGATGTTTCTGGTCCTCGGCGTCCTTCTGTCTTCGCTGGGCTCGCTGGCGCTGGTCGCCTACCCGCGTAACGACGCGGCCACGGAAGCCGCCATGAAGTTTTTTGTGTTTGCGTCGGTGACGGGGGGCGTGATGATTTTCGGCCTCACCTACTGGTTCGGCGCCACCGGTTCCACCCTGCTGTCCAGTCTGGGCCGGCTCGAGGCTTTCCCGCTGGCCGCGGCAATCGGTCTCGTCGCCGTCATGACCGGCCTGGGCTACAAGGCGGCACTGGCGCCCTTCCACTTCTGGGCCCCCGATGCCTATGTCGGTGCGCCCATCTCGATTGCCGGCTATTTATCTGTCGTCCCCAAAATCGCGGCCATTTTTGCGCTTGCTCAGGTGATGCGCGACCTTTCCCCCTCCACCGGCTGGGCGCTGATTATTGCCGGGCTGGCAGCACTCTCGATGGTTTGGGGGTACCTCGCAGCCCTGGCGCAGGAAAACGTGATACGGCTTCTCGCCTACTCCTCGATTGCCCAGGCCGGTTACTTCCTGCTCGGCATTGTCGCCATCGGCGTCAGCCCCCTGGCATTGCCTTCACTGGTGATGTTCGCCGCCGCCTATGCCGCCATGAATCTGGGCGCATTTGCCATTGTCCAGCGCACGGGCTTCAGCCTGGAATCTTTTGCCGGGATGGGGCGTGCCACGCCGATCAGAGGCGCAGCCATGACGCTGTTTTTATTGTCGCTGGTTGGCATCCCGCCGCTCGCCGGATTTGCCGGCAAGTTTCTGCTGTTTGGCGCCGCCATGGATGCAGGCTTCACCTGGCTGGCATTGCTGGCCATCGTTAACAGTGTGCTCGCGCTCGCTGCTTACCTGCGGATTATTGTGCCGATGTACAAACCGCCTGCGGCCCACAACAAGTCCTTTTTTCATCTGGATGCGAGTCCCCATCTCATCACCCTGGTCTGGTCGGTCTCTGTGATTGTGACCCTGGGTCTGGGCATAGCGGGCCAGTGGGTGCTCAGTGCGATCCAATAATCATTGATCCCCGGCCCCTCTTTTACTTGGATGGGACAACCTCAAGCCATCTGCAAGAAACACCACGAAATCGAATGCCGCTTTGCTCGCTGCGATGAGCATGCTGTGTTTCCCAGCCGCCCACGCACGAACACACGAACAAGTGTCGGCAGTCACCGGGACTGACCGGCTTCACGAAAAAGCTTTCAGCGGGGGGCGCGAGCCTGCCAGCGACCCCTGTTACGCGTGAAAGCCGGGCTTACGACCGCACAACGGCGCGTTGAAGATCAGGCCGAGCGTGCGGCCGGCTCAGGGCTGCCCGCGTCGCCAAGGTGCGCATGGTCGGTCAGGTCCATCACCGCCTCATTGCCTTGTTCCCATTGGGCGCGCTCGGCGTCGGTTGCCTTGGGCGAGAACAGGCCGGTGACCGCGTAGAAAATACCGATCACGGGCGCGGTCCAGCAGGCAAAGGCCAGCGGGATGTACAGCAGGTTCTCCAGGTTGCCATCCATGATGCCCAGGCCCAGCGCGCTGATCACAAACGCGCCGCCGGCGTTCCAGGGGATCAGCGGGCTCATCAGCGTGCCGCCCTCCTCCACGGCGCGACTCAAATTGAGCGTCGAATACCCCATCCCGCGATACAGCGGCGAATACATGCGCCCCGGCAGCGCGATGGAGATGTAGGGGTCGCCGGCCACCAGATTGGTCGCGAACGAGGTGCCAATAGCCGAACTCTGCACCGCGCCGAACGACTTCACGCGTGACACGATGCTCAGGATGATGGCTTCGAGGCAGCCGGTGCGCTCGAGCGCACCGCCAAAGCCCAGCGCGATCAGCATCAGCGAGATGGTCCACATCATCGACTGGATGCCACCGGCGTTGAGCAGCTTGTCGATGATGTCGACCCCGGTCTCGATCGCGTAGCCCGATTGGGCATAGCTGAAAACATCGTGCAGCCCGACACCCTGGTAGAAGATCGCCACCAGCGCACCCGCCAGTACGCCCGAGAACAGGGCCGGTAGCGGTGCGATGCGGCTCACCGCCAGGATGATCACCAGCACCGCCGGCAGCAGCGGAATCCAGCCGAGTTCGAAGTTGGCCGCCAGGCCCTCGGTGATGGCATTGACGGCGGCCAACGAGGTATGCGCCGGTTCAATCACGTAGTAGCCCGCCACCAGGTAGGCCGCCAGCGCGATCAGCATCGCCGGAATCGTGGTCGCCATCATGTTCTTGATGTGATCGAAGACGTTGACGCCGGTGACTGCCGGTGCCAGATTGGTGGTGTCCGACAACGGCGAGATCTTGTCGCCGAAGAATGCGCCCGAGACCACCGCGCCGGCGGTCCAGTACACCGGAATGCCGAATCCGGCGCCGATCCCCATCAGCGCGAGGCCGACGGTGCCCACCGTCCCCCAGCTGGTACCCAGCGACAACGAGACCACCGCGCACAGCCCCATCGCTGCGGCGAGGAAGATCGACGGATTCAGCAGCTCGAGCCCGTAGTAGATCAGCGTCGGCACGGTGCCCGAGGCGATCCACACGCCGATGATCATGCCGACGATGATCAGCACCGACAGCGACGGCAGCGAGACATGAATCACATGAAACACGCCTTCGCGGATGTCGGGCCATTTCTGGCCCCGCAGCACGCCGAGCAGGCCCGTGATCGCCAGCCCCAGCGCCAGCGGAATATGCGGCGTGAAGTCGCCGTAATAGAACAGTTGCAACGCCAGCAGCCCGAGCGTCAGCAACACCGGAAGCAGCGCCAGCGGCAAAGACGGAAGCGGTCGCGGGGTGGATTTTCCGGACAGGATTTCAGTTTCGATATTCGACAAGACGACCTTTCGGTAAGGGTTGAATTTTTTGGTAGCGGTGTGACAAAGCCGGGTTCATGTTACACGGATGGCACTGACGAGGCTTGATCGGCGCCTGTTTGGGAATAAGCAGCTCGGTGACATGAGGGCTCACGGTAACCACTTTAGAGGATGGTGGACGTAAAGGCCAGGGAAGCGCTTTAGGGTTTAAGGGAGCGTCCTGGCAGGCAAGCGGGGGATCGGTACAGCTACCGTTTGCGACCCGAAGCGGGCATTTAGGCCGGTTGACTCTAATGGCAGCTTCTCGGCCTCAACTGCCGTTCGCCAGCAACGCGAAATTGTTGGCGAATGACTGCAATGTGGAAACCGACGGAATTCACACTCTCGGCTAGGTGCCGCCTGTCAGGATAGCCATTGCAAGGGTCCGATCCATTTAAGACCGGATGCTGCGGAAAAGAATTTGGGCAAAGGAGAGAACGTATTTTGTTTCATTACGGAACGCATGAAACATTTTTTATCATGGCGATTGGGGTATCGGGTCGCCAAAGCATCTGATTCCGGACTGACCGCAGGTCACCCTTACTGCCACAGCCCTGAGAAGGCCGAATGTCAGCAGAGCACACGCTGCAAGAAGTCGGAAACAGCAACCGAGATGCAATCGTAATGCCTGGCACATGGCTTGCTTAATGTTATCTATCGATTTCATTGATTGAAAAAAATGCTGTGCAAGCTGGTTTTGGCATTGCCCTTGTTTTTCGGCTTACAGGCGGCTGTGCATGCTCATTCCGATGCGTCCATGTTCGGCGCGCCTTCAGCTGGGGGTGATCACCACGATCATCCTGTAGAAGCGGCTGTTCGTTACCCGGCCACGCTGACCTTTGACCCGCGCCATCTGGTCAATTTGGTGATCAAAATCAATGCGCGCATCACCCGGCTCAACAATCTCTACGTGGGCAAGCGTGTAGCCCGCAATGAGGTGCTGGGCGAAATGGAGAGCGCAGAGCTTGAGACGGTGCAGGGTACTTATCTGGCCTTGTATAGCAACATGGACGCAGTGCGATCGTTTTCGATGACCGGCAACGAGAAGCTCATCGACGCGCGCATGAATCTGACTTGGCGCGGCATGTCTGAAGATGACATCAAGCAGATGGAAAGACGCCGCGAACCGTTAAAGCGCATCCGCATCAAGTCTCCTGAATCCGGCGTCATCTATAGCCTGAACGTGGTCAACAACCAGATTCTCAACACAGGCGGCCAGGTCGGACAGTACACCGCCACCGGCACCACCATCCTGACGATCGCGCGCCCGGCGGCCATCCAGGTGGAGGCCAGCCTGCCGATCCGGGTGACGAGCAAACTCAAACCCGGGCAACGAACCACTGTCTTTGTGGCCGATAGCCGCCGTGGCGAGGTGGCGATCCCGGCAATCGTGCAGCAGATATTTGCCTTTGCCAATCCGGTCAATCAGCGTCAGCGCGTGCGGCTCAAGTTAACCGGCAGCCCGCCTGATGGGGTGGCCTTGCCTGCTGGCCTGCAGACGAGTGTGAGCCTGGGGGAGCCTGACCATGCGCACTGAGCCGGCTGGACGTAGCCCCAAGCCATTTGCATGGCGGAAACAAGGGCGGCAGGGTATTGGCCTGTTGACCCTCAGCGGTGTCTGCGCCGCACTGACGTCACTGGCGCTGGGGCATAGCGACCCGCGCATGTTCGGCCAGTCCGCCCCGGCGGCGACTGCTCCGTTGTCGGCAAAAACGGCCGTCAGGGAGTTGAAGTTGCCGCCCAATGTGAAGGGTCAGGAAAACCTGTTCAGCCTGGCTCAGGCTCATGCCGGCCCGCAGACATCCATGATCAAGACCTACGGTCTGGTTGTTCCCAACAGCCAGGCCATGGTTGACGTGAACATCGCCGTCAGTGGTCAGGTGGCGGAAGTGTATGTACGCGTGGGGGATAGCGTACGCAAAGGTCAGCCCATCGCCTCCGTCTTCAATCCGGAATTCATCACCACCCAAAGGGGTTACCTCGAATTCCTCAAGAACGAGGAAAAGCTGCAAGTGCTACGCGAAGAGGGGCGCTTGCCGAACTACCTCAAGGACGCCAAGGAAAACTTGCGCTGGTGGGGTATGAATGACAAGCAAATTGCTGACCTCATCGAGCACGGCAAAGTCGTGGAGCACATCATTCTTGATGCCCCCACCGATGGTTTTGTCACTGACCTGTTTGTGCAGCCTGGCTCCCTGGTAAACGCCGGCGATCGAACCATGAAGCAGTTCGTGGTGGTGGGTAAGGCGGTAGCGCGGATGGTGGCTGCTAACACCCCTCGCTGGCTGGAAGGTTATGTTTTCCCGGACCAGCGGGCGCTGTTGCGGCCGGGCTTGCCGGTACGCATCAGTCTGCCCGACGGCAGCCATCTGGAGCGTCACATTACCCAGGTGTTGCCCGTTGTGGACCCGGTCACCCAACGTGCGCGCTTTCTGGTGGATCTTGGCCAGACCCCGGCGGGGTTGGCGGTGGGCCAGACCGTGAATGTCAGCTTGCAGCTGGGCAAGCGCACAGGCACCTGGGTTCCGCGTCAGGCTGTGCTGGGCCAGGCCATTAGCCCGGTGGTGTATGTGCAGATCGCCCCCGGCCGATATCTGCGCAAGCCTGTGGTGGTGCTCGACGAAACGCCCACGCTGCTGCAGGTGAAGGGGGTGGAGGCAGGAGAAAAAGTGGTGGTGGCTGGAAAAATGATGCTTGAAGGCCTCTACCGCATTTCGGCAGGACCCGGCACGGACGCGGGTGACCACCATCATGATCACTGACTTAACAACGGACTGACACATGTTTGACTGGGCAATTCGATGGTCTCTCAGGAACCGCATTACGGTGGTTCTGCTGTATCTGATTCTGGCCGGCGCGTCTGTCGTTGCGGCGCTGAACATGGCGGTGGACGTGTTTCCCGAATACGCCCCGCCGCAGGTGCAGATCCAGACCGAGGTGCCCGGCTTTTCCGCAAAGGACGTGGAGACGCTGGTTACCCGGCCGATTGAGGTTGTGCTGCAGGGTGCACCCTACATCGACCAGATCCGTTCCAATTCTTCGGTCGGGCTGTCGCGTATCACCATCGTCTTCAAGTGGGGCGTCGACATCTACCGGGCGCGTCAGATCATTCAGGAGCGCATGCAAGCCGTGCAGGGCCAGCTGCCATCCGGAGCTCAGACGCCACAGATGATGCCGGTGACTTCGGCGGTGAGCTGGCTGCTCAAATTCGGGCTGGTGGACTGGTCGGGCAGCAATCGCGAGCACGAACTGCGCACCCTGGTCGACTGGGACATCCGCAACCGGTTGCTGGCGCAACCCGGGGTGGCTTCGGTGGTGGCGGTGGGCGGCGGCGTGAAGCAGTACCAGGTGTTGCTGGATCCTCTGCGCATGCGCAAATACGGCGTATCCACCGATATGGTGACGCAGGCGCTACGCACCGCCAACCTGGTGGCGCCGGGCGGTTTCGTCTATCCCAGTTCCGAAGAGGAATATTTCATCCGCGCCAACGGCAAGGTGGAAAGCCTGCGCGATGTGGCCGAGACGCTGGTCGTGATGCGCGATGGGCAGCCGATCCACATCGAGGACATTGCCGAGGTTCGCTTTGGCAGCGAAGTGAAACGGGGCGATGGCCAGATATTCGGCGGTCCGGCTGTGATTGGCACGGTGTCAAAGCTGTGGGGCGCGGACACCATGGAAACCACCCGCAATGTGGAAAAAGTGCTGGCCAGCATGGCGGAGAACCTGCCCAAGGATGTGCAGCTGATCCCCAACGTGTTCCGCCAGGCCAGCTTCATCGAAGCCTCGATCGACAACCTGCGCGATGCGCTGCTGCATTCGTCCATCATCGTCGCGCTGGTCCTGCTGCTGTTCCTGTTCCGCTGGCGGCCGACGGTGATCAGCCTGATCGCCATCCCCACCTCCCTGATGGCTGGCGTGCTGGTGCTGTGGGCACTGGATATCAGCATCAACGCACTCACTTTAGGGGGGCTGGTATTCGCCATCGGCGAGGTGGTGGATGACGCCATCATCGACGTCGAGAACATCCTGCGCCGCTTGCGCGAGAACAAGCGGGCCGACACGCCGTTGCCGGCCCTGGATATCGTCTACGAAGGTTCGCGGGAAATCCGCAACTCGGTGGTCTTCGCCACACTCATCATTCTGGTGGCCTTCACCCCCATCTTTTTCCTGCAAGGCATCGAAGGCCGCATCTTCCAGCCCATGGCGATCGCCTACCTGGCCGCCATTGCCAGCTCGCTAATCGTGGCCATCACGCTGGTGCCGGTGCTGAGTTATTACCTGATGGGCAACGAGCAGCACGCGCGCGAATACGGACTGGGCCCAATCTCAGAATTTCTGCTGGCGCGCTATCAGCGTCTGCTTCAGCATTTGCTGGCGTGGCCGTTGCCGGTCGTCGCGAGCACGCTGGTGTTGCTGGTGGCGGCCGCGATCACTTTCTCGGGACTGGGCCGCTCATTCATTCCACCCTTCCACGAAGGCAATCTTGTGATTGCCACCACCATGATGCCTGGCACCTCGCTGGAGGAAAATCTGCGCATGGGCCGCGAGGTGGAAAAACTGATCGGCGAAATGCCCGAGGTCGCCAGCCTGGCGCAGCGCGCCGGCCGCTCGCGGCTGGACGAGGATGCCCAGCCGGTCAACTTCAGCGAATTCGACATCGCGCTGAAACCGGGCACCCCTAACGTGCCGGAAGTCATGCAACGTATCCGCGAGCAACTGGCGCAGATTCCGGGCATGTCGACCAACGTCTCGCAATTCATTACCCATCGCATGTCGGAAATCCTCTCCGGGGTGCGTTCCCAGGTGGCAGTGAAACTCTACGGCCAGGATTTTGCGGTGCTGCAGCAGAAACAGCAGGAAATCTATCAGGCGGTGCAGGGCGTTGCGGGAATCGTCGATCTGCAGATGGAGCCGATGATCCTGGTGCCGGGTGTGGAGGTGCACGTCAACCGGGCCGCGGCCGCGGCCTATGGGTTCAGCCCCGGGGCCATCGTCGCCCAGGTGGAACAAGCATTCAACGGCGTGGTGACCTCCAAGGTGCTGGAGCAGGACCGCACCTTCGACCTGTTCCTGCGGGTCAACGAAGCGGCCCGCGCGGATATCCGCACACTGGGCGAGATGCCCCTGATTTCGCCCGAAGGCGTGGTCGTTCCGCTGCGGGATCTGGCACGATTCACCGCCGTGCAGGAACCCTACATGATCAACCGCGATAGCGGTGCTCGCCGCGCCGTGGTGCAATGGAACACCGAAGGCCGTGACCTGGATAGCGTCGTGCGCGAGGCGCAGGCCCGCATCAAGGAAAAGGTCAAGTTGCCGCCGGGCTACGCGCTGGAGATCGGTGGCGATTTCGAGGGCCAGCAGCGCGCCACGCGTAACCTGCTGCTGTCCAGCGCTGCCGCCCTGGTGCTGATGACGCTCATCATGTTCCAGGCTTTTCGCAACTGGTCGCTGGTGATGCTGATCATGCTCAACCTGCCGCTGGCGCTGATCGGTGGCGTATTTGCCCTCGCCCTGGCCGGCGAGACCCTGAATGTCTCGTCCATGATCGGCATGGTGGCGCTATTTGGCGTGGCGACCCGCAACAGCCTGCTGCTCATCTCCCGCTACCAGAACTTGATGCAGGCTCAACCGCAACTGAGCCTGGCCGAAGTCACCGTCAAGGGCGCGTGCGATCGCCTGGTGCCGATCCTGTTGACCGCCTTTACGGCCGCGCTGGCCGTGACCCCCCTGATTTTTGGCGACCCCACTGGCAAGGAGATGGAGCGTCCCCTGGCCATTGTCCTGCTGGGTGGCATGTTGAGTTCAACCTTGCTAAACCTGATGGTCATTCCGACCCTGTTCCGCTGGATGGCGTCCCGCTGGCCGGGTCGGTTTATTCCGGCGGCCGCCTGAGTGATCGATGGTCCGGAAACGCTATGGCTGGACCTCGGTTCGGGGCGTAAGATAAACACATCCTACCGGCTTGATGACGGTGAAGACCATGTTCGTTAAATCGCCTGTTCCTTACTTTGCCGCGTTTCTGACCGATTTCAAGCATGCTGCCAGACAGCGGCATGCATTCATCAGCCTGCCGGAAGCCGGAATCCTGATCTGGCTGCTGCTACTGGTGGCCATGCCTGTCCTCATTTTTTCGCAGTTGTCTCTTGCCGACCTGAAACAAATAGATGTCGAGCCCCGGAGCCATCTTCTCATCGAGGCTTTCTGCGGCCTGACAGCGCTGTCCATAGCCGGCATGATCCTGGCCGTATGCCTGAAGCGGCGCGACCCAAGCATGATCCTGTTCGGTCTGGGCTTTCTGGCCATGGCCATATTCGACTTGCTGCATGCCTGGACGGATCCGGATACTCAGCAAACGGGCTTTGTTCTCTATCACACGCTCTCCACCTTGCTCGGGAGCGTTTTCATCCTTGCCGGCGTGGTGGTTCGTATTGCGGCTGAACGCAGCCATGGGTTTTCCAGAGCGGATATGGCGACGGTTGTAATCGGCCTGGCCATGGCTGTTGGCGTGGCGGCGCTCTACCACTATTCCATCCCCAGCCTGTTCCCGGGGGGGGGCGGCAAGTTCGGCTTTTCATCGGTCAACCACGCTGCACATTACTTGGCCGGTTTGTTCTATGTGCTGGCTGCCATAGCGTTCTATCGTTATTTTCGCGTGCACCACCAGATATTGTCGCTGCTGGCATTCAGCCTGCTGGTGGTGTTTGCCCAAAGTGCCTACCTGTTCAGTTTATCCAGTATGTGGGACCTGACCTGGTGGGTGTGGCACGGCGTCAAGTTTTTGTTTTACCTCGGCACCATGCTGATCGTATTTATCGGTTTTTTGGTGGCACTGCGCACGATCGAAAATTCTCGTCATTCACTGACCCGGGTTAATCGCCGGCTGGAGCGTTCGCAGCAAGCGATCCGGGACTTTAACCGCGAGCTCGAGATCCGCAACCGCATGGTCCAGGAGGCCATGCTCACGCTCAATCTGGACAATACGCTGGACGTGGTTGCCAAGGCCATACACCAATTGCTGGGGCTGACCAGTTGCGAACTCATCCTGCGCATGCCTCAGGATGAGGTGGACGAATTTGATCGCCGTGCGCGCCGCTTGAGAAGCCGCTGGCCGGTGCGCGCCCTGCGGGAAGCGTCCCCCTGTCACTTCAACCGCTGCCATCCCCTCCAGCCGGTACAGGAAGTGTTCGAATGCGGCTATCGCGATGAGTTGGGCTGCAACTCCGTGTGCCTGTCGCTCACCGCCAATGGCGAAGAAATCGGCCGTTTGCGTCTGCTGGTGAGACATCCGGGTGTGGAAAAGCGAAACCCGGGTGCATTGCGGGCGCTGGCGGTGGAAGTTGGCGCCATCGTACACAACACGCTGCTTTACCAACATCGGCAGGATGCCAACGATTTCCGGATGGCGCTGTTGCGGGTCTCCAGCATGCTCACCTCCACCCTGGATCTGGACCGGGTACTGGAGGCCGTATGCAAGGAAAGCGCTGCGCTATTCGAATGCGATGGTGCACTGGTGTGGCTGCCAGACAATGAAGCGGGAAGTTTTTTCCTGGCGGCCAAGTGGTTTGCGCAGACGAACCAAAAAATATCAGCCGAACTCGAGGCCTGGTGTGGCGACGGCGAGCAGTGTGCCACCCTGTTGCAGGGCATCAGTGGCCATTACCAGTCCATGGACATCTTGTGGCAGGACGATTCCAAGACCACACCGTTTTGCAAGCCCAACGGCTGTCCATGGGAGGCGCTTGCCTTGTTTCCGCTGCTGGACGGCGAGCAGCTAATTGGCGTAATGGTGCTGGCACGCAAGGATCCGGTGCGTTTCAGCGCCGCCACGCTGGCTAAAGGCGAGTTGCTCGCGGGCCAGGTGCGGATCGCCATCAATAATGCACGCAGCTACACCCGGCTCACCGAGTTCAATCACCAACTCATGCTGGCAGAAGAAAACAAGATACGCAGCGAGCGCATGGCGGTCATGGGCCAGATGGCCGCCTCGGTCGCGCACGAAGTGCGTAATCCGCTGTCTGCCATCAACAACTGCCTGGCTGTGCTGAGGCCGGATGTCGCTGCAAATTCGCGCAGCAGCGCTGCATTGGAAATCATTCAGGGTGAAGTGGAGCGGTTGACCAATCTCACCAGCAATTTCCTGTCCTTCGGCAAACCCCGTGCGTCGGTTAGCAAACCCATCGTGCTGGAGCAAGTGGTCAAAAAAACCTGTGCCCTGCTGGAACGGCATATCTGCCAGGAAGGCCTTCCCATCGAGTTGGCATTGAATATCCAGCCCGTCTCTTCGCTGCTGGTGTTCGACGCTGATGGCCTTGAGACAGTGCTCTGGAATCTTCTGCTCAATGCGACCCAGTCCATCCAGGGACCGGGTCGCGTTGAAGTCGCCCTGCGGCGCTATCCAGGGTATTTCCTGCTGGTGGTGATGGATTCCGGCAAGGGCATTGCCCGTGAAGACCAAGCCCTGATTTTCGAGCCTTTCTATTCGCAACGGCCTTTGGGTGCCGGCTTGGGGCTGGCTATCGTGCAACGCCTGGTACGGGAGTGGGGTGGAGGCATCCGTCTGCGGAGCGGGGTTGGTCAAGGGACGGCTTTCTTCCTGCGCGTGCCTGCCCGAATCGAAGAAACCTTTGTCGGACGTGAGGTCGCCTGAATGCGTATCCTGCTGGTAGACGACCAGAAAAGCCTGCGCCGCAGCCTTTCCCTCATGCTTCAGGGTGCCGGCTTCGAAACCGAGGAAGCGGAAAGCGGCGAGGAGGCGCTGTCTCATCTGGGCAAGCAGACGGTCGACCTGGTGATTACCGACTTGCGTATGGAAGGGATGTCCGGTGTCGACCTGCTACGTGAGATCAAACGTATCAACCCGAGCTTGCCCATTATTCTGATCACAGCCTACGGCAGTATTGATTCCGCGGTGGACGCCATGCGTCTGGGTGCCTTTGACTACCTGACCAAGCCCTTCCGGGAACAGGACATCCTGGAAAAAATCCACGCCAGCCAGGCCGTGCCCGTGGGGTCGATCGGGTCGAGCGCACCTGAGTTATCCCGTGAAGCGGAGGATATCGTCGCCGAGACTCCGCAGATGCGTGCCACCCTGATCAAGGCCGAGCGGATTGCCCGGACCGACATCAGCGTGATCATCACCGGCGAAACCGGAACCGGCAAAACCCGCGTGGCACGCTTCATCCACGACAACAGCGCCCGCCGCCACGCGCCCTTCGTCAGTATCAACTGCGCCAGCCTGCCGGAAAACCTGCTGGAGAGCGAGCTGTTCGGCCATGTAAAGGGCAGCTTTACCGGGGCCACGGAATCCCGCGTGGGGCTGTTCGAGGAAGCGGATGGCGGCACCCTTTTCCTGGATGAAGTGGACACGTTGTCGCCCGCCATGCAGGCCAAACTGCTTTCTGTCCTACAGGAAAAAATCATCCGCCGGGTGGGCTCCAACAAAGGCAAGAAGATCGACATCCGCATCATGTCGGCGAGCAACCAGGATCTCGGCCTGCTCATGGAGAAAGGCCATTTTCGCTCCGACCTTTATTTCCGTCTCAACGGGATACGCCTGCATTTGCCGCCCTTGCGCGAACGCGGGCAGGATCTGCAACACCTGCTGCAACGCTTTCTCGCCATCTACGGACACAAGTACGGCCGCAGCGGCCTTCGACTGACACCGCGGGCGGAGACCTATGTGCTGGGATACGCTTATCCTGGCAATATTCGGCAATTGGAGAGCTTTGTTGAACAGATGGTGGTGTTCGCTGACGATGCCGGTCATATCGACACCGATGCCCTGCCCGAGGACTTGCTTCAGCAAACGCTTCCGCCCGTCACAAGAAACGACTCTGCCGGCTTGGTCGAAACCGCCGGCAGCATTGCAGATTCGGAACGGCGGATGATCGAATCCACGCTGCTGCGCTCCGCCAATATCGGCGAGGCGGCACGGGTGCTGGGAATCGGCCGCACGACGCTGTGGCGCAAGATGCGCGAATACGACCTCCATTTCAATCCGAACGGACGCAATCGCTGAACGTTTCTGTCCCGTCCATTTCTGGTACGGGGCTTGCTTTCCTAAACGGCAGGGGCCTTGAGCCCACCGTTTAGGAACACAAGAGGAGACGGAAGCATGTCCACCAAGCATCATTTTTCAAGTCTGATTCTGATTGCGATTTGCTCGCTGCAATCGCCCCCCCTATGGGCCAAAGATCCTGCGATCGTGGTGACCCCGGTCAAATACGAAGTCACCCTCGACGACAAGTTGCCGGCGGTGCGAGAGATGCTGATCTCGGCCCTCGAAGCCAGAAATTACGCCGTCATCAATCAGCTCAACGTACAGGAAGGCCTGGCAAGCCGGGGCATTGAAGCGCATCCGCTGCAGCTCATCGAGTTCTGCAATCTGACCAAGGCATACACCATCACCCGGCATGTTCCCGACTTCGAGATGTTTGCGCCATGCCGGTTTGCCCTCTTTGAAAAGGACGGCAAAACCACGGTCATGGTGCAGCGCCCCGCGCATGTGCTGTCGATTCTGGCCAGAAACCCGAAGCTGTCGAAAGAAGGCAAGACCTCCCTGGAAGAGTTTGACCGTGATCTGAAAGCGATGCTGACGGAACTGGCAAGCGGGGATTTTTAAACACGCTTCATTCCATTTTGGAACATGAAGAAACATGTCGTTCGATAAACCCAAGGAAGAATCCATGCGTACCCCAAAGAAATCATCCAATGAACGCGGCCACACAACGCCGCACTTTCTCGCGGCCGCCGGTCTGCTGTTTTGTGCCGGTTCGGCGCCGGTTATTGCCCAAAACCATGGGTCTATGATGACTTCCACTGCTGTTCTGGTGGCCACCTCGGGCAGCGCCGTCAGCGGAACGCTGAAGTTTCATGAAGCCCAGGACCGCGTCGTACATATCACTGGGACTATAGAGGGCCTCGCCCCGGGAAAACACGGATTTCACGTGCATGTGAACGGAAACTGCGATTCACCCGACGGCATGAGCGCCGGCGGACATTACGCTCCAACCGGCGGTCAGCATGGCGCACCCAGCAGCAAGACGCATCACCTGGGCGATCTGGGCAACATCGTTGCGGACGAAATCGGCCGGGCTGACGTCAACGTAACGGTGTCCGGCGTCACTATTGCGCTGATGGGAACAGCATCCATAGGCGACCGCAGCATCGTGATCCATGCCAAGGAAGACGATTTCTCGGACCCGGCTGGCAACTCGGGAGCCCGAGTGGCGTGCGGGGTGATCGAGGCGGACATGATGCGCATGTAGTCAGGGTGACCACGTCGTGCGCCCTGCCGTGCAACGCGGCGTCAATTTGCCACATTCCCGCGCCCTGCAATCCAAGTGATGATTGGGTGCGCTTTGATCAAGCAATAAACAGGAGGCTGCCGGATGAATATAGGTGTTTTTGCGCTGCTGCTGGCAGTGGGCCTGGCGCCCGCAGCCGCGAGCGCGATGGATCACTCCGTCATGCCGCGCCCCGCCAATGGGGCTCTCGCGGTAGGCGCGACGCTCGACGGCAATGGACGCGTATGGTTGGCCAAGGTGGAGCGCCAGCAGCTCTGGGTTTCCTGGTCGAACGACGGCGGGCAGCGTTTCTCCCGTCCGGTTGCGGTCGCGCTCGAACCGGAAGACATTGCAGCCAATGCGGAAAATCGCCCCAAGATCGCCGTTGCGCAAGACGGCACGGTGTTGTTGAGTTGGAATCAGTCGCTGCCTAAAAGATTCACCGGCAATATCCGCTTTGCCCGTTCCACCGATGGCGGCCGCAATTTTTCAGCGCCGATTACCCTGAACGACGATGGCCGTATCGGCAGCCACAGCTTCGATTCGCTGGCGATCGATGGCGCGGGCCGGGTGGCGGTGGCGTGGCTAGACGGACGCGACCGCGATGCGGTCCGTGAAAAAGGCGGCACATTCGCCGGCACGTCGGTCTACTTCGCGCAATCTGCCGACAATGGCGCGCGTTTCACCGCCAATCGCAAACTCACCGAGCATACCTGCGAGTGCTGCCGCACCTCGCTGACCTGGACCGCGGAGGGGCCGGTAGCGCTCTGGCGCAATCTGTACGGCACCAACACGCGCGACTTCGCTCTTGCCAATCTGGATACGGGCAAGATGGATCGCGCCACCGATGACGAATGGCAGATCGATGCCTGTCCCCATCACGGAGGCGGCCTGGCGGTTGACGGCCGCGGCACCCTGCACCTGGTCTGGTTTACCCAGGGCAAGACGCGCCAGGGGCTGTTCTACAAACGCATCGCGGGCGGGCGCGAGTCGTCGCCCATGGCCCTGGGGAATCCCACGGCACATGCGAGCCATGCGGCGGTGGCGGCGGCGGGCAGCATGGTGCTGATCGCATGGCGCGAATTCGATGGGCGTGCCTATATTGCGCAGGCCATGCACTCGACCGATGGCGGCGCGACCTGGAATGCACCGCAGCGTCTGGCAGAGTCCAGCGGAGCGGCCGACTATCCGCTGCCGCTGACCGACGGCAAACAGGCGCTGGTGGTGTGGAATAGCGCAACCGAAGGCGTGCGCGTTCTGCCGCTTGAATCGGGCAAGCCCAAATGATCCGGCGCTTGTTGTTCGGGATACTGACAGTGCTGGTTCTTACCGCGCCAGCGGGTGCAGGCGAGCCGGCTGCGTTCACCACCGACAGCCTGGAAAAGATCAAGGCGCAGTACGCTGGCCGCCCTTTCATTCTCAGCCTGTGGTCAGTCAATGAATGCAGCTACTGCATCGCCGAGTTGACCTTTCTGGGCAAGTTCGCAAAAACGCAGAAACGCCTGCCTCTGGTGTTGGTTGCAACGGATTCGCCCGAGTTTGTCCCGGCCATGCAAAAAACCCTGAGCGAGTTTGGGCTCGACAAGATGGACAGTTGGGTGTTTGACGACGCCTTTCCTGAGCGTTTGCGCCATGTCATCGACCCATCATGGTACGGCGAACTGCCGCGCACTTATTTATACGACGCCCAGCATCAACGCGAAACCGTTGTCGGGAAGGTGAGCGCTCAGCGCCTGCGCGAGTGGCTCAAGAAGCACAAGCGGGCCAACTGATTTAAAAAACGGAGGAAGTATGAAGTTGAACCTCATTCCGCTCGCGCTGGCGGGCATGCTGTGCGCGCCAGCCGCTTGGGCGGCAGACCCGGCCGAATCGGTGCTGCCGGAGATAACGGTGACCGGCACCCGTGAAGGCGAGTTGCTGAGCGAGACCCCGGCAACGGTTGGAATCATCAAGGATCAAACCCTGCGCGAGACCCGGCCCACCCACCCACCCGAAGGATATCCTCAATCA
>Ga0209347_1002000_pt1 | contig 28980 bp, 28 predicted proteins | sample AutmiccommuBRH23_FD_187382 | JGI IMG/M metagenome (GOLD analysis project Ga0209347, IMG submission 187382) | Deep subsurface microbial communities from Mt. Terri, Switzerland - Autotrophic microbial communities BRH/23 (SPAdes) (version 2) | ecosystem: Environmental > Aquatic > Deep subsurface >...
CCCACGCGCTGCGCTGGATCGGTGGCGGCGACTATCGCCCGCGGCTCGCGGCGCTGCGCGCGGCGTTGGCGGCGGTGCTGGGTGGCAAGCCGGCGACGCTGGCCGGCTGCCTGCTGCTGCCTGAGGCGAGGGGGCTGCGCCTGACGCGGGAACTGCAGGCGGTAGTGGCCACCAGTGCCGCCCCGGGCGCGCTGTGGGATGGGCGCTGGCGGCTGGACGGGCCCATGCCGGATGGCTGCCAGGTCCGCGCGCTTGCCCCTCAAGGCCTCGCCCTCTGCCCCGACTGGAGACAGACCGGCCGCCCCCACGCCGCCCTCGCGGCAACCCCGGCGGTCTGGCGCGGCCCGGATCTGATCGCCGCCCCGCTGGCCGGGCGACCGGCGGGTTGGCGCGCAGAGCTTGCCTGCGGCGACGAGGACTTCTTCACATCGCTGATCTTGGATTGAACCCGGCCGCCAAATCCCTATTTTGAACGGCAAGTGACACCGCGCGCCGCCAACGGCGCGAGGCTGTCCGCACAAATGGAGGTTTCCCCCTTGGGTAACGCGCGCAATATCGCCTTCTGGGTCGTGCTGTTCCTGCTCATCCTGGCGCTGTTCAACCTGTTTTCAGGTGGGCAGAACACGATGAACAGCCGCTCGATCAGCTATTCGGAGTTCGTCCAGCGGGTGGACTCGGGCGAAGTGGCCTCGGTCACGCTCGACGGCGAGCAGGTGATCATGCGGGGGACCGACGGTCAGCAATATGTGACCGTGAAGCCCGACGGGGACCAGATCACCGAACGCCTGATCGCCAATAACGTCGAAGTGAAGGTCGAACGCCAACAGCAATCGGGCTTCCTGTCGATGCTGTCGCTGTGGCTGCCATTCCTGCTGTTGATCGGCATCTGGATCTTCTTCATGAACCGGATGCAGGGCGGCGGCAAAGGCGGGGCGATGGGCTTTGGCAAGAGCCGCGCCAAACTGCTGACCGAAAAGCAGGGCCGCGTCACCTTTGACGACGTGGCCGGGATCGACGAGGCCAAGGAAGAGCTGGAAGAGATCGTGGAATTCCTGCGCAACCCGCAGAAGTTCAGCCGCCTGGGCGGCAAGATCCCCAAAGGCGCGCTGCTGGTCGGCCCTCCGGGCACCGGCAAGACGCTGCTGGCGCGGGCGATTGCGGGTGAGGCCGGCGTACCGTTCTTCACCATCTCGGGTTCCGACTTCGTGGAGATGTTCGTGGGTGTCGGCGCATCCCGCGTGCGCGACATGTTCGAGCAGGCCAAGAAGAACGCGCCCTGCATCGTGTTCATCGACGAGATCGACGCCGTGGGCCGCGCCCGGGGCGTGGGCATGGGCGGCGGCAACGATGAGCGTGAACAGACGCTGAACCAACTGCTGGTGGAAATGGACGGCTTCGAGGCGAATGATGGCGTGATCATCATCGCCGCCACCAACCGCAAGGACGTGCTGGACCCGGCGCTGCTGCGCCCCGGCCGTTTCGACCGGCAGGTGACCGTCGGCAACCCCGACATCAAGGGCCGCGAGAAGATCCTGAACGTGCACGCCCGCAAGGTGCCGCTAGGGCCCGATGTCGACCTGCGGACCATCGCGCGCGGCACCCCGGGCTTCTCGGGCGCCGATCTGGCGAACCTTGTCAACGAGGCGGCGCTGACTGCTGCGCGCAAGGGCCGCCGCTTTGTCACCATGGACGATTTCGAAAGCGCCAAGGACAAGGTGATGATGGGGCCGGAGCGGCGGTCGATGATCATGTCCGACGAGGACAAGGAAATGACCGCCTATCACGAGGCCGGTCATGCCATCGTCGGGATCATGCTGCCGAAGTGCGACCCGGTCTACAAGGCGACGATCATGCCCCGCGGTGCCGCGCTTGGGATGGTGATGAGCCTGCCCGAGATGGACCGCCACAGCTGGCACAAGGACCAGATGAAGGACCGCATTGCCATGGGCATGGCCGGCAAGGCCGCCGAGGTGAAGAAATGGGGCGAGGACCGGGTGTCCTCGGGCGCCAGCGGCGATATCCAGAACGTGTCGGCCGTGGCCCGCGCGATGGTGATGCGCTGGGGCATGTCGGAAAAGATCGGCAATATCGATTATTCCGAGGCGCATGAGGGCTATCAGGGCAATACCGGCGGCTTCAGTGTCTCGGCGGAAACCAAGCGCATGATCGAGGATGAGGTGAAGATCATCGTCGACGAGGGCTATGCCCGCGCGATGGCCATCCTGACCGAGCATGAGGAAGAGTTCGAGCGTCTGGCCCAGGGCCTGCTGGAATACGAGACCTTGACCGGCGACGAGATCAAGCGCGTGATGCGCGGCGAGCCGCTGGCCGATCCGGGCAATGACGAAACGCCGCCGTCGGGCAACGCCACCAGCGTGACGGCGATCCCGAAGACGACCAAGCCCAAGGCCCCCAAGGGCGGGCTGGAACCCGAGCCGACGGCCTGACGATGGCCGCCGGCAAGGATTGGAACCCCAAGACCTACGCCCGGTTTCGGGGCCTGCGGCTGCGACCGGCGCTGGATCTGCTGGCGCAGGTGCGCGATCTGCCCGAGGGTGACGTGATCGACCTTTGCTGCGGCAACGGTGCCGTGGGGCCGGCCTTGGCCGCGCTGTTCCCGGATCGGCGGCTGATCGGTATTGACCAATCCCCGACGATGTTGGCCGAGGCAGCGGCGACGGGGGCCTATCGCCGCTGCCTCGCCGAGGATGCCGCATCTTGCGATCCGGCAACGCCGCCGGCGCTGATCTTTTCCAACGCAGCGCTGCAATGGCTGGGCGATCACGACAGCCTGCTGCCGCGGCTGGCCGGGCAGGTGGCGCCGGGCGGCACCCTGGCGGTGCAGATGCCGCGCCAGTATGGCGCGCCCTCGCACCGTTTCCTGCGCGAGTTTGCCGCGGACATGTTCCCGGACCGCTTCGATTTCGTCGACTGGCACCCGCCGGTGCGCGCGCCGGTGGACTATCACCGGCTGCTGGCCCCGCTCGGGCAGCTGACCGTCTGGGAAACCGACTACATCCAGCGACTGACGCCCGAGGGTGAAGGCCATCCGGTGCGGCGCTTTACCGAAGCCACGGCGATGCGGCCGTTCCTCGATGCGCTAACCCCGGCCGAGACCGAGGCCTTTGTCGCGCGCTATGACGAGGCGCTGGCGGCGGCCTATCCGGCCGAAGATGACGGGTCGGTTCTGTTCCCGTTCCGCCGCGTGTTCATCGTGCTGCAGATGCCTGCGCATCCGTTCTGAGCCGGAGGTCGTCATGCCCGTGCTGAAGCCCTGCGACTACTGGGGCGAGATCGTCTGGCTGGGCCGCGTCGATGACCGCGCCGCGACCCTTGCCGCGACGCCGCTGTCAGAACTTCATGCGACCTTTGCCGGAGTGGAGGGGGAGGACCATGCGGGGTTGACGCGCCCCGCCTGCTCGCGCGTCAAGGCGCAGTATCCGCGCGATACCGAGATCCGCAATACACGGCAGTTCTCGATTCTGGCGCAGGAGGATCTGGACACCATTACCGCGGCAATGGGGCTCGACAGGCTCGATCCGGCCTGGCTGGGCGCCAGCATGGTGGTGAGAGGTATCCCGGATTTCAGCCACGTTCCGCCCGCCTCGCGCCTGCAAGCGGGCAGCGGCGCGACGCTGGTGGTGGATATCGAAAACCGCTCCTGTACGCTGCCGGCCAAGGTGATCGAGGCGGCGCGTCCGGGGGCGGGGAAGCTGTTCAAACCGGCTGCCAAGGGCAAGCGCGGGATCACGGCTTGGGTCGAGAGGGAAGGGGTGTTCCGGCTGGGGGATCGTCTGCGCCTGCATGTGCCCGATCAGCCGGTCTGGGCACATCTGGCAGAGGTGCGGGGCTGACGCCCCTAGACCAGGACCAGGAAGGTCGAGGCGAGGGCGAGTCCCAGGCCGAAGCCGAGGTTGATGGCGATGGTGGCAGCACGCATGGCATGTCTCCTGCGGTTTGTCCGTGTCTTCACAGGCTAAACTCCACCCGGCCAGCGAAGTTCCGCGCATGGGCACATTCCCCGCAAGCCGCCCGATGTTTCCGATCGGCGCTGCGGCATCCGCGCCCGGGACGAATTCCTTGCGGTATCGGTCGCAAACCTGTGCGACCGTGGCTTGCGATGCGCTAAGGCGCTTGGCAGGAAAGGCGCATCAGACGCCGGGAGGGACCCGTGGCTGCAAGAACCGATATCGAAATCGCCCGCGTGGCGGTGAAACGCCCGATCCGCGAGATCGGCGCCAGGCTGGGCATCCCCGATGAGGCGCTGATTCCCTATGGCCATGACAAGGCCAAGGTCGCGCAGGGCTTCGTGGCGGGGCTGGAGGGGCGGCCGGAGGGCAAACTGATCCTGGTGACCGCGATCAGCCCGACCCCAGCGGGCGAGGGCAAGACCACGACCACCGTCGGCCTTGGCGACGCGCTGGCGCGGATCGGCAAGCGCACCGCGATCTGCATCCGCGAAGCGAGCCTTGGCCCCAACTTCGGCATGAAGGGCGGGGCCGCGGGCGGCGGCATGGCCCAGATCGTGCCGATGGACGAGATGAACCTGCATTTCACCGGCGATTTCCAAGCGATCACCGCGGCCCACAACCTGCTGGCGGCGCTGATCGACAACCACCTCTACTGGGGCAATGCGCTGGACATCGACCCGCGCCGCATCACCTGGCGGCGGGTGATGGACATGAACGACCGGGCGCTGCGCGACATGGTGGTGGGGCTTGGCGGGGTGCGCAACGGCTTCCCGCGGCAGACCGGCTTCGACATCACCGTGGCGTCGGAGGTCATGGCGATCCTGTGCCTTGCGCGCGATCTGGCGGACCTGCAGGACCGGCTGGGGGCCATCGTCATCGGCTACCGGCGAGACCTGACGCCGGTGCACGCCCGCGACCTCAAGGCCGAGGGCGCGATGACCGTGCTGCTGAAAGAGGCGATGCAGCCCAACCTGGTGCAGACGCTGGAGCATACGCCGGCCTTCGTGCATGGCGGGCCGTTCGCCAATATCGCCCATGGCTGCAATTCGGTCATCGCCACCCGCACCGCGCTGCGGCTGGCGGATTACGTGGTGACGGAGGCGGGCTTTGGCGCCGATCTCGGGGCCGAGAAGTTCTTCGACATCAAGTGCCGCAAGGCGGGGCTGACGCCTGCCGCCGCGGTGATCGTGGCGACGGTGCGGGCGCTGAAGATGAACGGCGGCACGGCGCGGGCCGATCTGGCGCCCGAGGATGTGGCGGCGGTGGAGCGGGGCTGCGCCAACCTTGGCCGGCACATCGCCAACACCCGGGGCTTTGGCGTGCCGGTGGTGGTGGCGATCAACCATTTCACCGGCGATACGCCCGCCGAACTGGCCGCGGTGCGGGCCTTCTGCGCCGCGCAGGGCGTGCAGGCGGTGCTGTGCCGCCACTGGGCCGAGGGCGGCGCCGGCGCCGAGGATCTGGCCCATGCCGTTGTGGCGCTGGCCGAGGAACCCTCGGCGTTCACGCCGCTCTACCCGGACGACATGCCGCTGCTCGCCAAGATCGAGGCGGTGGCAACCCGCATCTATCACGCCGCCGAGGTTGTGCCCGAGGCCGGCATCCGTGAGCAGTTGGCGGCCTGGGAGGCGGCAGGGCATGGCCAGCTGCCGGTCTGCATCGCCAAGACGCAGTATTCCTTCTCGACCGATCCCACCCGGCGCGGCGCGCCCTCCGGCCACTCTGTCCCGCTGCGCGAGGTGCGGCTGGCGGCGGGGGCGGGCTTCGTGGTGGCGATCTGCGGCGAGATCATGACGATGCCGGGCCTGCCGCGGGTGCCTGCCGCGGAAAGCATCCGCCTGAATGCCGCGGGCGAGATCGACGGGCTGTTCTGATGGGCCAAGCTTTCCTGATGGGGTTGAGGGCGCGCGCCAGATGTTGCAGAGGTTTTGGCGGTCCCTTCCCCGGGGCCATGCCCCCAGGACCGCAGGCCCCCGCCTGCCGCTGCACCGCAGGAGAGCCCGTATGACCAAGCTTCCGCAGATCACCACCATGGCCGAGCTGCGCCTCGAGATCGACCGGCTGGACGCCGAGCTGGTCGACCTTCTCGCACAGCGCACCGCGATGATCGACCGCGCCATCGAGCTGAAACCCGGCGAGGGGCTGCCGGCACGGATCGAAAGCCGGGTCGAGGATGTGGTGGCAAAGGTGCGGGCGCGGGCGGTTGCGGTAGGCCTGCCGCCCGAACTGGCCGAAAAAGTGTGGCGCGAGATGATGGAGTTCTTCATCGCGCGCGAGGAAGACGTTCTTGGCAAAGGGGATGACGGGGAATGACGGCACAGATCATCGACGGCAAGGCCTTTGCGGCGCGGGTGCGCGGGCAGGTGGCGGAGGGCGTGGCGCGGCTGAAGTCGGGTCACGGGATCACCCCGGGGCTGGCCGTGGTGCTGGTGGGCGAGGATCCGGCCAGCGAGGTCTATGTCCGCAACAAGGGCAAGCAGACGCTGGAGGCGGGCATGGCCAGCTTCGAGCACAAGCTGGCGGCAGACACGCCCGAGGCGGAGCTGCTGGCGTTGATCGCGCGGCTGAATGCCGATCCGGCGGTGAACGGCATCCTGGTGCAGCTGCCGCTGCCGGGACACATGAATGCCGATCTGGTCATCAACGCCATCGACCCGGCCAAGGATGTCGACGGCTTCCACATCCTCAATGTCGGGCTGCTGGGGACCGGGCAGAAGGCGATGGTGCCCTGCACGCCGCTGGGATGCCTGATGATGCTGCGCGATCACCTCGGCAGCCTGTCGGGCTTGAGCGCGGTCGTTGTCGGGCGCAGCAATATCGTCGGCAAGCCGATGGCGCAGCTGCTGCTGGCCGAAAGCTGCACCGTGACCATCGCCCATAGCCGCACGAAGGGTCTGGCCTCGGTCTGCCGCGGCGCCGACATTCTGGTGGCGGCCGTGGGCCGTCCCGAGATGATCACCGGCGACATGGTGAAGCCGGGGGCCACGGTGATCGACGTCGGCATCAACCGGGTGGAGCGGGAGGGCAAGACCCGCCTCGTCGGCGATGTGGATTTCGCCAGCGCCTCGGCGGTCGCGGGCGCGATCACCCCGGTGCCGGGCGGCGTGGGGCCGATGACCATCGCCTGCCTGCTGGCCAACACCCTGACCGCCACCTGCCGGGCAAACGGCCTGCCGGAGCCTGAGGGGCTGACGGTCTGAGCGCGGCGTTCAGCCTACCGGATCCACCGCGATCATCGTGCCCTGCATCAGCGCGACGGTGCGGCGGGTGCCCGCCTCCGTCTCTGCCTCGACCTCCGCCGTCACCACCGTCAGCCGCCGGCCCGCCTTCACCACGCGGCCGGTGGCGATCAGCCGCGCCCCGGCGGCGGGGGCCATCAGGTTGATCTTCATCTCGACCGTCATCACCTCGGCGCCCTCGGGCATCAGGGTCAGCGCGGCATAGCCCGCGGCGGTATCGCCAAGCGCGAAGGTCAGCCCGGCATGGCCGACCCCGTGCTGCTGGCGCGCATTCGCCCCGATCGGTGCGGAGATCGTGCAACTGCCCGGCGCAAGCGCATCGACGCTGGCCCCGAAAGTCTCCATCAGGCTCTGCCGGGCAAAGCTGGCGCGCACCCGCGCCCCGGTTTCCTCATCCATCTCGGTTTCCCTATGTCTTTGGCGCAACGTTCTGAAAACGCTACTTCACAACCACGCCGGGCGCCATTGCCCCGCCGCTCTGCGCGCTCTAGCTGGACGGCGCAGGGGTGAGTAAACGGTGGATGCTGTTGACGTCGATGTTCGAAGACTGGAAGCGCTTGTACGAAAGCTGGAAGCGGGTGGTCTCGGCCCCCGCTGCGGTCGTGACATGGTTCGTGCTCTCGGTCCTGACCACGCTTGCCGGGCCGTTCGGCAGCTATGAGGTGTTCCCGCTCGCGCTGCGTGCAGTCTATTGGCCCTCGCTGATCGGGCTTGGCCTGCTGATCGGGTCGGCGGTGCGGGTGCTGGTGGAAGAGCGGATGTCCACGCGCGGCATCTGGCCCGGCTCCGTCGTGATCGCGGTGATCAACGTGGTGCTGTTCACCCCACCGCTGACGGTGATCACCCATTGGCTTGGTGGATCGGACAGCCCGGTGCCGAATGTCCGGGAGTTCGCCTTTTTCGTTTTCGTCTGCTCGCTTGGCGTGGGCGCCGTGCGCAATGTGATGGCGGAGACGCCGGCCGAGACGCCGCCGCCCGCGGACGACCACGCGCTGCCCAGGCTTATCGCCCGCCTGCCGGGTCCGCAGCAGGCCCCGCTGCTGCGGCTGTCGGTGCGCGATCACTACGTGGTCATCCACACCGCGCTTGGCGCCGACACGCTGCTGATGCGCTTTGCCGATGCGATGGCCGAGACGGCGCCTGTCGAGGGGCTGCAGGTCCATCGCTCGCACTGGGTCGCGGTATCCGAGGTGGCCGGGGCGGTGCGGCGCGGCGGCCGCACGCTGCTGGTCATGAAGGACGGCGCTGAAGTGCCGGTCAGCCGCGGCTTTCAGTCCGCCGTCGCCGAGCGCTGGCCGGACCCGGGACGCGGGGCATCGGCAGACATATCGCCCGCCGTCCGGTCAGCACCGCCACCGCATCACGCGCCATCAGCGCCTCCAGCGCCGGGTCGGTGGTGACAAGCCCGCCGGTATAGGTGCCGAAGGCCGGCAGGATCGCCCGCACCCCGTCGATCAGGAAACAGGGGCGCGACAGCGACTGCCCCTGCGCCGTGACCCGCGCCTTGGGGTGGTAATGGCCCGACACCTCCCCTGCCGGGGCCCCGGGAACAGCGATATGGCGAAAGACCAGCGGTCCCTCGGCCCATTCCGCCAGATGCGCGCCGCCAAGCCCCACCGGCCCCGGATCATGGTTGCCCGCGATCCAGATCCAGCGCCGCCCCGCCATCAGCCGCGCCAGCCACAGCGCCTCCGCCTCGGGCAGGTCCGCCGCCCTCAGATCGTCGAAACTGTCGCCAAGGCAGATCACGATCCCCGGATTCAGTGCCGCGATCTCGGCATCGAGCCGTGCCAGAGTGTCCACAGTCTCATAGGGCGGCAGCAGCGTCCCTCCGCGCCGGGCGATCCGCTCCGACTTGCCCAGATGCAGGTCCGAGACACAGAGCAGTCTCGCCTCGGCCCACCACAGCGTCCCCGCCGCCCGCGCCACCAGTTGCGCTCCCGCCAGCCCGAACTCATATCCCGTCTTCATGTTCGTTCCGGTCCAAATATCCCCGGGGGTGCGGGGGCTGGCCCCCGCTGCCTTGGTATGTGCGGGGGCTGGCCCCCGCTGCCTACGATAGCCCCGCCGCCGCCATCAGCCGCTCCGCCGCCTCGGCCAGCAGCCGCTCGCGGCCCGCACCCTGCACCGGCACCCGCCCCATTTCAAGGAACAGCGGCGCGGCAAGGGGCGGGATCCGCTCCAGCCTTCTTGTGTCGATGCGCCCGCCGATCCGGGCCAGCATCTCCTCGATCCGCCCGAAATCCACCAGCCCGCGCATCGCCTCTTCCGCTGTGATCCGCAGCATCAGGTGGCCGGAGTCGTGGCGGCGCAGCGTGTCATAGAGGATGTCGGTGGAAAACGTCGCCTGCCGCCCGGACTTGCGCTGGCCGGGCAGGTTGCGCTCGATCAGCCCCGCGATCTGCGCGGTGGTGCGGAAGCTGCGCTTCATCACCGCGTTACCGGCGAGCCAACCCTCCAGCCCCTCGCGCAGGCCCGCGCCGTCCAGCAGGGGCGCGGCGTCCTGCACCGCGTCCAGCCCCCAGATCAGCACCGCGTAATCGGTGGCGACAAAGCCAAGCGGGTGCAGCCCCTGCTCCTCCATCCGCTTGGTCGCCAAGAGCCCCAGCGTCTGCTGCGCGTTGCGCCCGGCAAAGCCCCAGATGCACAGATGCTCGCGGCCCTCATAGGGGAAGCTTTCCACCAGCAGCCGGTCGCGGCGCGGCATCACCGACACCTCGGCCTGCAGCGCCAGCCAGTCTTGGGTCGCGGCGGGCAGGGCCGACCAGTCGCCGCCGTTCAGGATCGCCAGAATGCGGTCCGACAGCCGGGTCGAGGTGGCGAACTTGGTGCCGTCGAACACCGCCAGCTTCGGCTCGCGCCCCGGATCGCGCGTCACCTCCACCGTCAGCTCGCGCAGCCCGTCGAAGCGCACCACCTGCCCGCCCATCAGGAAGGTGTCGCCCTGCGTCAACGAGGCGGCGAAGCCCTCCTCCACCTCTCCCAGCGGGGTGCCGCCGCGGCCCTTCATCCGCACCTTCAGCTTTTCGGTATCGACGATGGTGCCAAGGTTCATGCGGATCATCCGGGCGGTGCGCGGGTCGCGCAGCTGCCACAGGCCATCGCCCCGCTGCATCAGCCGACGCCAGCGGTCATAGGCGCGCAGGGCGTAGCCCCCGGTGGCGCAGAACTCGAGGCAGGCATCGAAATCGGCGCGGGGCAGGGCGGCGTAGGGGCCGGCGGTGGTCACCTCGGCATAGAGCGCGCCCGCGTCGAACGGCCCGGCGCAGGCGGTGGCAAGGATATGCTGGCACAGCACGTCGAGCGGCCCCGGCCCGCGCGGATCGCCGTCGAGGTCATGCGCCTGCACCGCCTGGAGGGCCGCGATGCACTCCACCACCTCGAAGCGGTTGGCGGGCACCAGCATCGCCTTGGACGGCGCATTGTAGCGGTGGTTCGCGCGGCCGATCCGCTGCACCAGCCGCTTGACGTTCTTGGGCGCGCCGACCTGGATCACCAGATCGACATTGCCCCAGTCGATCCCCAGATCGAGGCTGCCGGTGCAGACGATGGCCCTGAGTTGCCCCGCCACCATCGCCGCCTCCACCCGCTCACGCTGTTCGCGGGCAAGGCTGCCATGGTGGATGCCGATCGGCAGGTCACCCGTGTTCTGCAGCCAGAGGTCGTGAAAGAAGATTTCGGCCTGCGCGCGGGTGTTGTGGAAGATCAGCGTGGTCCGGTGGGCGCGAACCTGGTCCAGAATGTCCGGGATCGCATAGCGCCCGCCGCCGCCCGACCATGGCGGCGCCGCGGTGGTGCGCATCATGGTGATGTCGGGGTCCGGCCCCGGATCGGCATGCAGCACGGCGCAGGGCTGGGGCACAGATGCCATGAAGCGGGCCAGCGCCGGCGGGTCCTCGACCGTGGCCGACAGCCCGACCCGGCGCAGCCCCGGCGCCAGGGTGGCCAGCCGCGCCAGCCCCAGCATCAGCTGGTCGCCGCGCTTGCTTTCGGCCAGCGCGTGGATCTCGTCCACGATCACCCGCTGGAGCCCGTCGAAGATCCGCGGCGCATCCTCATAGCTCAGCAGCAGCGCGAGACTCTCCGGCGTGGTCAGCAGGATCTGCGGCGGGTCGGCGCGCTGGCGCTTGCGCTGCGTGGCGGTGGTGTCGCCGGTTCGGTCCTCGACGCGGATCGGCAGCCCCATCTCGGCAATCGGCGCGGTCAGGTTGCGGCGGATGTCGGCGGCCAGCGCCTTGAGCGGTGAGATGTAGAGCGTGTGCAGCCCCGGGCGCGGGGCGGAGGCAAGCTCGGCCAGCGTCGGCAGGAAGCCCGCCAGCGTCTTGCCGCCCCCCGTGGGCGCGACCAGCAGCAGCGCGGGCTCGCCGGCGCGGGCCAGCATCTCCTGCTGATGCGGGTGCAGGGACCAGCCGCGGGTGTCGAACCAGTCGGTGATCGGCTGCGGAAGAGCTAAGGGCTGGGGCAGGCTGTTCATGGTGCAGAAGATAGGGTGATGCGGCGCAACTTGGCAGGGGTCTTGCCACTGAAAGCCCTGGCCCCTATTCCGGGGCATCCCTTCGCCGCCATGGACCGACGATGCTGATTTCCTATGCCCATTCCCTCGTGCTGTTCGCTGTGCCCAAAACCGGCTCGACGGCGCTGGAATACGCGCTGGCGCCCAGTTGCGACCTGCGCCTGACCGGCGCCCCGTCGCGGCGGCACACGACCATGCTGGCCTATGAATCGCGGCTGGAGCCGAGGGTGCGGGCGCTGTGCCCGGACGAACCGGAGCTTGTGGCAGTGGTGCGCGAACCGCTGGACTGGCTGGGCAGCTGGTATCGCTACCGCGCCCGCCCCGGGATGCGCGCCCCCCAGAACAGCACCCGCGGCATGAGCTTCGATGCGTTCATCGCCGGTTATCTGTCCGACACGCCGCCGCAGCCGGCCCGGCTTGGCACCCAGTCCGACTTGCTGGCGCGCAAGGATGGCACCTGCGGGGCGACCATGCTGTTCCCCTATGAACGCTTCGCCGAGGCCGCCGCCTATCTGCGGCGCCGGCTTGGCGCCGAGGCAGAGCCAAAGGCGGTGAACGTCTCGCCCACCGCGGAACTGAGCCTTTCGCCCGAGCTGGAGACCCGGTTGCGGGCCGAGCGGGCGGCGGATGTCGCGCTGCACCAGCAGGCGGTGGCGGGCTGGGATGCGCTGGCGGCGCGGATCGGGGCCTGAGGGGTCAGTGCTCCACGTCTGAATCGTCCACGAACATGTTGGCCCAGGCCCGGTCGATCAACTCGGGTGACATCTGAATCGGGATCCCCTCGAACACGCAGATGGCGACCATCTGATCGATCAGGAACACCGGCTGATAGTTGGCATAGACATTGTCGATGGTCGGATACTTGACCTTCAGCAGGTGGATCAGCGCCTTTTCGTTCAGCGGCATCCCCTTCTTGCGCGCCACGAGCGCGAAGATCTTCAGGAAGTTCTCCTGGCTGGGCCCGTCGATCTTGATCTTGAAAAAGATCCGCCGCAGCGCCGCCTTGTCGAAGATGCTGTTGGGGTGGAAGTTGGTGGAAAAGATCACCAGCGTGTCGAAGGGCACCTCGAACTTCTCGCCCGATTGCAGGGTCAGGATGTCCTTGTTTTCCTCCAGCGGCACGATCCAGCGGTTGACCAGCTTCTGCGGCGGCTCCGACTGGCGGCCGAGGTCGTCGACGATGAAGACGCCCCCGGTGGATTTGAGCTGCAGCGGCGCGGTATAGGTCCGCGCCGTCGGGTTGTAGGTCAGGTCGAGCATCTCCAGCGTCAGCTCGCCCCCGGTGATCACCGTCGGCCGGTCGCAATAGACATAGCGGGTGTCGAAGCGGTTGGCATTGCGGCGCAGGGTGCTTCCATCCTCGACCGCCGCCTCGGCCGCCGAATGCACGATCGGGTCATAGACGGTGATGACCTGCCCGGAATATTCGATCGCCAGCGGCACGAAGATCTTGTCGCCAAGCGCGTCGCGAATGCCGTTGGAAATGCTGGATTTGCCGTTGCCGGGCGGGCCATACATCAGCACCGAGCGGCCGGAGCCGACGGCCGGGCCAAGCTGGTCCAGCAGCGCGGGTGGCAGGATCAGGTGCCCCATCGCTTTTGTCAGCTGCGCGCGGGTCAGGGTGATGTTGCGGATCGACTGCCGCATGATCTGCTCGCGGTAGCTGTCCATGGGCACCGGCATCGCCCCGAAGTATTCCGACTGCGCCAGCGCATCCAGCGCCCGCGCCTTGCCGGCATCCGTCAGCTGATAGCCCATCGTGCTGCCCGAGGTCGCGTGCAGGGTGCCTGTCGCCTCCAGCAGGCGCTGGCTGCGCGCCAGATCGACCAATTCCTGCGCCACGCTGACCTGTACGCAGCAGATGCGCGCAATGTCCGGCACTAGGTCGAGGATCATGCGGAACATGGTCTTCAGCAGGATGTCCCGCATCATCACCATCGACAGGCCGGTTTCGGCCATCGTGCGCGGGGCGGGCGGGGCGGTGACGGTGCTGGCCTGCATGTTCATGCGGATGTCCCTGTCTGCTTTGGGATTTTTGGCGATTCTATCCATGCGGGGGCTGTTCAACAACGGAAATGCACCGCGTTACCCCGCCGCCGAGGCTTCCCCGGTTGGAACCGGCAGGCTATGGTTTTGCACAGGTAAGGCGCGCCGCAAAACGGCGCCGGGGCGGGGGCAGGACAGGTGCAGAGCAGGCAGGGCAGCTGGCGGCTGGCGGCGTTTCTTCTGGCCGTGGTGGCGGTGATGGGCGGGTTCGCGCTGACCAGGGGCGGGCTGTTCATCGCCCAGCATGAGGGCGACACCCTTCACCTGGCCGACATGGTGCTGCGCATGGCGCGCGGGCAGGTGCCGCATCTGGATTACATGACGCCGATCGGCATCCTGGCGGTGGCGCCGGTTGCGGGGCTGGTGGCGCTTGGCGCAGGCCTGGGCCATGCGCTGATCCTGGCCCAGATCCTGCTGGCGCTGCTGTTGGTGCCGGTGATCCTGCGCGCCGGGCCAAGCCGGATGCAGGGACCTTGGCCTTTTGTGCTTGGCGTGCTGGTGCTGATCTTCATGCTGGCGCTGGTGCATGGCGAGGCGGAGCCACTGCCGTCGATCTCTATGCATTACAACCGGTGGGCCTGGGCGATCAGCTATCTGGTGCTGGTGCTGGCGCTGTTTCCGCCGCTGCCGGGGCGGGCGCGGCCTGTCCTTGACGGGGTGCTGATCGGGTGCGGGATGGCGGCTCTGGCGCTGCTGAAGATGACGTTCTTCGCCGCCTTTGCGCTGCCGGTGCTGCTGGCGCTGGCACTGCGGCGCGAGGGGCGAACGCTGCTGGCAGCGCTAATGGCCGGGCTGGCGGTGGCAGGCGCGCTGACGCTGCTGCTGGGGCCGGGTTTCTGGGCGGCCTATCTGGGCGATCTGGTGCAGGTGGCGGGGTCCGACGTGCGCCCGCAACCCGGGGCAAGCTTCGCCGGTGTCCTGACGGAGCCGCTGTATCGGCTGGTCAGCATTCTGGCGATTGCCTGCGTGGTCCTGCTGCGAAAGGCCGGGCAGGCCGATCTGGGGTTGATACTGGTCGTTCTGTTTCCCGCCTTCGCCTTCGTCACCTATCAGAACTACGGCAATGATCCGCAGTGGATCTACTTCCTGGCGCTGCTGGCTCTGGTCGTGCGGCCAGAGCCGGGCAGCCGCCGCGCCTGGGGCATGGATCTGCGCGATGGGTTCACGGCGGTGGGCATCGCCGCGCTGGCGCATGGGGCACCCTCGCTGCAGAACATGGCCTTCAGCCCGCTGCTGCACCCGCGCGCGGACCACCAGGCACTTGGCCCGGCAGGATCGGCGCTGGCCGACATCCATGTGCTGGACAGTCGCATGGTCAGGATGACCGGGACCGCCGCCCTCTTGGCGCCGGACTTTCCACCGCCTCCGGCACCTTCCGGCGCCGAGGACAAGCTGTCAGAGCGGCCTGCGGTGCTGATGGGCGAGACGCTGCCGCGCTGTTTGCTGACGACGGGGATGGCGTCCTGGCTGCGGGCCGTGACGGCGGATCTGGAGGCCGCGGGCCACTCCGGTGCCGGGATCTTCGCGGCCGACACGCTGTCGCCCTACTGGATGCTTGGCGATTTCCGCCCGCTCGCGGGGGGTGCGCCGTGGTATTACGACGGGCTTCCCGGCTTTGACGATGCTGATCTGGTGCTGGTGCCGCTCTGCCCGCTGTCGTCCAGCGGGCGCATCGCTGCGCTCGAGGCGCTGGCACAGGCCGGACCGGAACTGACCGAGATCCGCCGCACCTCGCTTTACATCCTGCTTGGCAAGAACATTCCATAGGTTTGCGGGAATGCCGCAATGATCAGATAGCACACGATGGTGCCGGCGATGGCAAGGCCCATGGGGAAATCCTTGCGCGTCCAGCTGACCCAATCGGGCGTCTGCCGGCGCACGGCCGGGATGGCGCGGGCCAGGCGATGCATGGCGAAAGCCCCCAGCAGGAACGCGGCAAACAGCATCGGGATCATCGGCGCCTGCTCGGCGGCCACGAAGGGCGCGGCGGCGGCGGCAAACTTGACGTCCCCGGCCCCGACCCCGGCCACAAGGTGCAGCACGAAGCCGACCGCCAGGATCACCAAGTAGTGCAGCCAGCGCCAGGCCCAGACCTCGACCGGCAACACCAGAAGGCCCGCCACCGCGAAGATCACCAGCAGCAGCCGGCCGGCCCCGTTGCGGATTTTCATGAACTTCAGGTCCGTCCAACAGACGTACAGCGCGACCGGCGCGACCAGAACCAGAAACACCAGCGCCGCGGTTTGTGGGGAAACGCCCAGCATCGCTTAGCCCTGGCCGCCGGCCTCCAGCGCTTCGAGGGCGCGGGCGGCCTCCTCGAAATGCTGGGGATGGGTCTCGACCGCGTCGCGCAACAGGCCCTTGCCGATGCTGACATCGCCCTGCTTGATCGCCGACAGCGCGGCCGTGTACAGCAGCATCGCCCGTTCCGTCTGGTTCATCCGCACGATGGGCATATCGTATTTCCGCTGCCCCGCGCGGGCCATGACCAGGTTGTTCTTGGCGGTAAACAGTCCCTCGTCATGGGTCAGCGCCTCGTTGAACAGCTTTTCGGCTCCGGCAAAGTCGCGGCGGTTCAGCTTGGAGTAGCCCCAGTTGTTCAGCACATTGGCGGGGCGGGTCGTCAGCCCCGCGGCGATTTCGTAGAAGCTGTCGGCCTTGGCCCAGTTCTTGTTGCCGTCGGCAACCATCGCCTCCAGCCGGTAGCGCTCATAGGTTTCGTGCGTCGGCGGCACGCGGTTCAGCTCTGCCTCGGCGCGCTTCCAGTCGCCGGCGCGGATCAGGGTATCGGCATATTCCACCCGGTCATCCGCAGTCCCCTCGGGGCTGGCGACGATCTGGCTCCACAGCGCCAGCGCCTCGGTCGGGCGCTTGGCCCGCACCAGCGAGCGGGCAAGTCCGCGGCGCAGGTCGATCCGGTCCGGCTGCTCCGAGGTGGCGCGCTGGAAATAGGCGACGGCCTCGTTCGGGTCGGCGACCGTCAGCATGATGTCGTTGAGGTTGGTTTCGTCGATGACGTTGACGCTTTTCACCGCGCGTTCGACATCTGCGTCAGACGTGCCCCCACAGCCGGACGACAGGGCCACTGCGCCAAGGCACAGCGTCAGCAACACGGGGTGGCGCATCATTGGCGTCCTTTTTACTGCTCGACCTCAGGCGCGCCCAGCATCAGGTATTCCCCATAGCCGCGACGAACCAGCTTGTAGTTTGTTATGTCTTTGGGCTCATCATACGCCGTATTTTCGATCTGCGCGAGCGCCAGGCGCAGATTTTCGCGGATGGCGTCCGATTCGCCACTCTCCAGCGCATAGGCGGTCCGGAACACGCGGCTGGCCTCGGCGGCCTCGCCGGTTTCCATCAGAACCACGCCCAGGTTGTTCCAGGCCGGCACGAAGCGTTCGTCCTGATCGATCGCGCGGCGCAGCATCGCTTCGGCCTGCCCAAGCCGTCCCATCCGCAGATTGGCAGAGCCGATCGCCGACAGCACATCGACCGTGGCGCCCATGGTGCCGGCAGCGCGGTAATAGGCCCGCAGGGCGAGGTCGTATTCGCCTGCTTCCATCAGCCGGTGGCCGACGGTCAGCCCGTCCACCGCCTCGCCGCGGGCGGGCCCGGCGGGTGCATAGGGATCGCCGCCCTGCAAAGGCAGACCGCCCGTCGACTGACAGGCGGCAAGCAGGCACGTCGCTGCGAGGGCGAGCGCCCTGCCAAGGATCATTCAGTTACCGGATGCTGTCGAACAGTTCGAGCATAGAATAAATCGACGGCCCGACAAGGATGATCAGCAGGGGCGGCACAGTGAACATCATGGTGCCGAGGGTGATCTTGGTTGGCAGCTTGTTGGCAAGTTCCTCGGCGCGCATCACCCGCTTGTCGCGCATGTCGGCGGCATAGACGCGCAGCGCATCGGCGATCGAGGTGCCGAAGGTCTGGGACTGGATCATCACCGTCACGAAGGACGAGATGTCGGGCAGGCCCGCGCGTTCGGCAAAGCCGCGCAGCACGGTGGCCTTTTCCTTGCCCGCCTTCACTTCATAGGCGACCAGCTCGAATTCCTCGGACAGGGCCGGGAAGCCGGCCTCCAGCTCCTTGGCGACGCGGATGATCGCCTGATCGACCGACTGGCCAGCCTCGACGCAGACCAGCAGCATGTCCAGCGCATCAGGGAAGCCGTTCTGCATTTCCTTCTGCCGGCTCTCGACCCGTTTATCGACCCAGTAGCGGGGCAGGTAATAGCCCACGACCGCCGGAAGCAGCGTGTAGAGCATCATGTTGGTCGTGGTCAGTTCGGCGCTCTGCGATTTCACAAGCGTGTAGAGCAGCCCCAGAACCAGCAAACCGATGCCCAGAACGAATTGCGCCGCATGGAACGTGCGCACGGCCGACTTGCCGCGATATCCGGCGCGGGTCAGCTTCAGCCGCGCCGAGGTCATCTCTTCTTCGTTCTGCGGCTCAAGGAAGCCCGCGAACTTCTCCAGCTTGTCTGTCTTGCCCGAGCGGAGGGTCTTGCGGGCCGGCTCCTTGCCGCGGGCGGTCGGCTGCGACGCCAGATTGCTCTGCCGCAGCTTTTCCAGCGGATCTGCCGTCTTGCGCAGCATCAGCGGCAGCGCGGCGAGGATCAGCAGCACGCCAAGCCCGCCGACCACGTAGAGCGGCCCCAGCGGCCCGAAACGGGCGATCAGTCCGGCATTGAGTTCGGCAAGCATTTGCACGTCTACACCTTGATGTTTGTCATGACCTTCATGAACACGACGTTGGCGGCCAGCAGCGCAAACACGATCAGCGCAGCGGGAATGAAGGCAGAGCTTTCCTTGACCTTGTCGAAGTAGTCGGGCTTGGAGACCTGGATCACGACCAGGGCCACCAGCGGGAAGGCCGACAGGAACATCCCTGACCACTTTGCCTCGGAGGTGATCGCCTTCACGCGGCGGAACAGCCGGAACCGGGCGCGGATCACCTTGGCCAGACCGTCAAGGATCTCTGCCAGGTTGCCACCGGCCTGCTGCTGGATCGTCACCGCCACGGCAAGGAAACGCAGATCCTGCATGTCCATCCGTTCGGCCAGCGATTTGAGGCTTTCGGTCACGTCGCGGCCATAGGCGGCCTCGTCGGCGATCATCCCGAATTCGGTGCCAAGCGGGTCGGCGACCTCCTTGGCGACGATCTGGATCGCTGCCGAGAACGGATGCCCCACCCGCAGAGAGCGCACCATCAGCTCGATGGCGTCGGGCAGCTGTTCCTCGATCATGGTCAGGCGCTTCTTGGCCTTGCCGTTGACCCAGTAATAGACGCCGCCGACGCCCATCGCCACGGCGATCAGGGACCGCACGCCGGGTTCGGCGTCGGTGCCGATGCTGAGCCCGACATAGGCCACCACCGACAGCAGCACCATCACCAGCAGCAGTTGCTGCGGTGAGAAGGCGATGTTGGCCTTTTGGGCCTTAGCCGCCAGCATCGAATACAGCGGGATGCCGCGGGCCTTCAGGTGCTGGCTGGCCTCTTTGCGCAGCTGTTCCAGAACCTGCTCGCGCGGCCCGCCCTTTTCCAGCAGGTCGAGCCGCCGGTTCACCCGGGCGTTGAGGCTGATCGACTTGCCGAAGACCAGAAGATACAGGCCCTCGACCAGAAGCAGCACCGCGATGAAGATCAGGGCATAGATGATCGGGGCCGGGCTGATGTTCATGGCGCTTCCTCCTCAGACCGCGGGTTCGTAGATGGCCGCGGGCAGGTCGTAGCCCCATTGGCGGAAGCGTTCGGCATAGTGCGAGCGGATGCCGGTGGCTGTGAATCGGCCGATGATCTTGCCCGAGGGCTCCATCCCCAGCCGCTCGAAGCGGAAGATTTCCTGCATCGAGATCACGTCGCCTTCCATGCCGGTAATCTCGGTGATCGAGACCATGCGGCGGCTGCCGTCCTGCAGGCGGCTGGCCTGCACGATCAGGTTGACGGCGGCGGCGATCTGGCTGCGCACTGCCTTGATCGGCATCTCGATGCCGGCCATCGCCACCATGTTCTCAAGCCGGCTGATACCGTCACGGGCAGAGTTGGCGTGAATCGTGGTCATCGACCCGTCATGGCCGGTGTTCATGGCCTGCAGCATGTCGATAACCTCCTCGCCGCGCGTCTCGCCGACGATGATCCGGTCGGGGCGCATCCGCAGCGCGTTGCGCAGACAGTCGCGCTGCGTGACCGCACCCTTACCCTCGACGTTGGGCGGGCGGCTTTCCATCCGGCCGACATGGAGCTGCTGCAGTTGCAGTTCGGCCGTATCCTCGATGGTCAGGATCCGCTCGCTGTTGTCGATGAAGCTCGACAGGGCGTTGAGCGTGGTGGTCTTGCCCGAACCGGTACCGCCCGAAACGATCACGTTCAGGCGAGTGGACACAGCGGCCTGCAGATAGGCGGCCATCTCTTCGGTGAAGGCGCCGAAGCGGACCAGATCGTCGATGGCCAGCTTCTCTTTCTTGAACTTCCGGATCGACACCAGCGAGCCATCGACGGCCACCGGCGGCACCATCGCGTTGAAGCGGCTGCCATCGGCAAGGCGGGCGTCGACATAGGGGTTGGATTCGTCGACGCGCCGGCCCACGGCCGACACGATCTTGTCGATGATCCGCAGAAGGTGGCGTTCATCCTTGAAGGTGATGTCGGTCAGCGTCAGCTTGCCGGCCCGTTCCACGAAAATCTGCTGGGGGCCGTTCACCAGGATGTCGTTGACGCTGTCATCCTTCAGCAGCGGCTCCAGCGGACCAAGGCCCATCACCTCGTCATAAAGCTCCTGCACCAGAGTGTAGCGTTCGTCCTTGTTCAGGACGACGCTCATCTCTTCCAGCGCCTCGGTGGTGATCGCGCTGATCTCCTGGCGCAGGTCGGCCTCGGTGGCATGTTCCAGCGCCGACAGGTTGAGGTCATCCAGTAGCCGCTTGTGCAACTGCACCTTCAGCTCGGACAGCTTCTCCTTGCGCTTTTTTTCCTTGTCGGCGGCAATGGCCTGTGCGGGCGCCTGCTGCACCTGGGTATCGGCCTTGCGGCTGACGGTGGGGCGCTGCTGTTGCTGCCCCGCGCTGACGGGCGCTGCCGGCGCCGCTTGCACCTTGGCGGCGGGCGCCATCGGCACGGCTCCGGGAGCGGTGGGTTTCTTGTAGCGCGAGAACATCTTGGATACCTATTCCTGAACTGTAGACCAGCGGCGGACGATCAGACCTTGCCGGCCTCTGCGGCGCGGTTGAGGTCGAACAGCGATTTCGCCAGCTTGTGGATTTCCTTGCGCAGCGGGTTCTTGGCCGCGGCCGTGGCCAGGGGCAGGCCGTGGTCATTGGCCTGCGTCACTTGCCGCCCGCCATCGGGGAACTGCAATTCAATCGTGATATCAAGGCTTTCTGCCAATCTCTTCACGCGGCCCTTGGCCGAGAGATCGGTGAACTTGGGCGCCCGGTTCAGCACATAGCGCAGCTTTTCCACCGGCAGCTCTTCGGATTTGAGCGCGCGGATCATCCGCAGCGTGTTCTGGGCGGAGCGCATGTCCAGCTCGATCGGCACGAAGTAGATATGGGCCTGATTCAGCACCGCTTCCGTCCATTGCACCACGGCCGAAGGCATGTCGATCACGACGAAGTCGAAGTTGTCGCGCGCCACGTCGATCAGCCGATTGATGTCTTCCGAGGTGACGATATCGAGCGGCAGCATCTCGGCGGGGGCGGTCAGAACCTGCAGTCGATCATGATAGGTCAACATGGACTGCACCAGCGTGTCGCCATCCAGAACGGAGGTGTCGGACAGCATGTCATAGACCGCCTCGCGCCGCGGCAGATCGAGATAGGTGGCGATCGAGCCCATCTGGAAGTCGAAATCCAGCAGGCAGACCCGGGGACCGTTCTCCTTGACCAGCGTCGCCAGCTCCCATGCGAGGTTCACCGCAAAGGTCGAGGCGCCGGTGCCCCCGGCCAGGCCATGAACCGGCAGTACCACCCCGTCACGCTGGCCGGTGGCCTTGAACGTGGGCAGGGGATGGCTGGCGGCCGCATGGGGGGCGGCGGCAGGCGCGACTGCCGGCGGCTCTTGCAGCCGCTTGATTGCCTCGTGCAGGGCGTTCTCGGGCAGCGGGTAAGGCACGAAGTCATCGGCCCCCATCCGCAGCAGATGGTGCAGGGCGATGGGGCTGATCTCATCGGCGATCAGGATCACCCGGATGCCCAGATCGCGGGCCCGGCCGATGATGCCCGACACACGGGTCAGATCGGCCTCGTCTTCGCCATCGACGGCGACGGCGATGAATTCGAGGGTGCTGGCTTCGGGCTGGTCGAGGAATTTCAGGGCGTCAGGAAAGGCGAGATCGCCCCAGCTTTCGCCAAGTTCGGCCTCCATGTCCTCGATCAGCAGATCGAAGTTCGCAACGTCACGCGAAACAGTGCAGGCCAAGATCGGGGCCGGTTCCGGCTGCAGTGCGGGGGCTGCGTTACCCATTGCCTCATGTCCTTTGTTACTGCCAGGCGCTATGCGACTCTGGTGTCGTCTCACTCATCCGTTGGTCGGAAGGTGGGGGACAATGTAGGCAAGAATGCGGCTTAAAAATCCAAATTGTGCGGAATTCATAGACGGTGGGTGCATGAAGCGTCGGGATGCACGGCTTGGCGGACCGGTGCGCACAAGCTGTGGCGCCTACCCTTGGGCAGGGTCCCTGCCGGATTACTCGGTGCCCCCGCCGCCGCCTTCGCCGCCGCCACCTTCACCACCTTGCTCTGCAAAGCCGTGCTCTGGCGTGGCGCTGGCGACATACTCGCGGAAGATAACTTCTGCATATTTGCCGTTCAGAACCATCGGATGATTGGCGACGAAGCCAGACACTTCCGTCACGGTGCGGCGATTGCGTTCTTCCGGCCCCTGGGTCAGCACCAGCGGCTGGGTCTCGCCGAACGAGGCCACGGCCTCGAGCCGCGCGCGGCTGACGCCGAGGGTCGAGAGATAGCCGACCACCGCCTGGGCCCGGCGCATCCCCAGCGACTTGTTATAGGCGTTGGACCCGACAAGATCGGTGTGGCCATAGACGCGGAAGCGCAATTCGGGGAACTGGCGGATGAAATCGGCCTGCCGGCGCAGGGTCGCCTGGGCAGTGCCATCGAGCGCGGCACTGTTGAAGGCGAAGGTCACCATCGCCGGCACTTCCGCAGCAAAGCGCCGCGTCAGGTCGATGACATAGGACTTGTCGCCGCTCTGGATCATCGTGTTGTTCATGGTGGCGTTGCCGAAGCTGGCCTCGGTGCCGTCGATCTTGCCGCCGACCTCGGTGACCGGGTCGCAGGCGGCGAGAGCCGTCAACGCGAGCGGCAATACGATCAGGCTACGCAGGCGCATCTTGTCACTCCATGACATAGCCGTAAGACCCCGTGAAATCCTGCTTGGCGACCTCTGCCGCCGCGCCCGTGGTCTTGCCGCGCAAGAACAGGTCGGCCTCGGTCGGCATCCGTACCCTGTCGGTCGGCAGGGCCAGCGCCTCGCCGCGGGTCGGGGTCACCAGATGCGGGGTGACGATGATCACCAGCTCTGTTTGCCGGCGTTCATATTCGACGCTCCGGAACAGCGCGCCCAGGACCGGGATGTCTCCCAGCCACGGCACCTGCGTGTTCAGGTCGTTGAAGTCGTCCTGCAGCAGACCGGCGATGGCAAAGCTCTCGCCGTCGCGCATTTCCACCGTGGTCTTGGTCTCGCGCCGCTTGAAGGCATTGACCGAAAATCCGCCGTTCTGCACCGTCACCGTGGTGTCGATGCCCGAGACAGCCGCCGTCATCTCCAGGTTGATGATGTCGCCATCGATCACCCGGGGAATAAAGGCCAGCTCCACCCCGAAGGGTTTGTATTCGATTGCAATGGCGTCGCCGTCCACGACCGGGATCGGGTATTCGCCGCCAGCCAGGAAGCTCGCTTCCTGCCCGGACAGCGCCGTGAGGTTCGGCTCTGCCAGGGTGCGGACCATGCCCTTGGATTCCAGCGCTTCGAGCAAGATGCCCAGCTCGAAACTGCCGCGGGTCAGCACCGCGCCAAGTGCGCCGGCCGCGGATGTGGTCACGGTGTTGCCTGACAGCAGGCTGTTGATGCCGCTAATGTTGCCCGTTCCGCTGATGCTGCCGTCGGCAGTTCCACCGACATTGTGCCCCAGAGAGGCGGAAAGGTTCTTGGACACCGAACGTTGCATTTCGGCAAAGCGGACCTGCAGCATCACCTGCTGGGTGCCGCCGACATTCATCAGGTTCGACACCCGGTCCGGCGCATAGCGCTGTGCCAGTTCCAGCGCCCGGTCGAGGGCGCCGATGGACGAGACGGTGCCCGACAGCACGATGCCGTCATTGGCGGTGCGCACCTCGATCGACTCGCCGGGCAGAACCTGGCGGAGGCGCTCCTTGAATTCGGCGATGTCGGGGGTGACCTGCACTTCAACGTTGGTCATCAGCGTGCCATCGGCGCTGAGCAGCGTCAGCGTCGTGCGGCCCGGTGCCTTGCCCAGAACATAGATCGAGCGGTCCGAGAGGGTGGAGATGTCGGCGATTCCGGGGTTGGCAATGGAGAGTTCCGCAAAGGGGCTTTCGGATTCGACCACGACGGCCCGGTTCATGGGAACGGATAGCGGGGTCGATGCCGACCCGCTCATCACCCGCAAGACCTCCGCCCGCGCCATTGGCGCGGCCAGCACCGTCGCGGCGAGCCCCACCAGGCCGGCCCTGACAACATTTCTTATCATACGTTGACCCTGCCTCTCGATCACGCCTCTGCCGGGTCTTGCCGCCCGAATTTCCGCCAGAATGCGCGAGAAGTCGTTTTTTTGCAAGAATCAACCTGTTGCGGGGCGACATTAACGCAGATCCCCAAACTGGCCGCCCATCTATTGCCAAGGCGCACCGGGCGTCCACCAGATGCGGTGGTCTCCCATGGGGCCCGACTGCTCAGTTGGTGCAGGGGATCTTGGTTTCCACACTTTCGCCGCCCTTGTTGGTGCGGATCGTGCAGACCTTTTCGGCCTCGATCTCGACCACCGGCGCCGCTTGCACGCCCAGAAGCTGATCCCGGTTCACCTCGACCGCGCTGAACAGGCTGTCATCGTTGTTGCCGACCAGAGCCAGCGTCAGCCGGCCGGTCGATTGCGCCAGCGTCAGCGCGGCAACCTGCATCGGCGTCGCCTCGATGGTGACGGTGCGGGCGATCTGCGCCAGATCGGCCTGATCGGTATCCGCCCGCTGATCGACGGCGATCAGCTGCACGGTCGAGTCGATCAGCTTGGTGACATCTTGTCCCTGCTGGGTGCCGGTCCAGTAAACGTCGACCCGGTCGCCGGGCCGCAAGAAGCCCGACACGCCGCTGCTGACATCGACCTGGATGGTAAAGGCGCGCATGCCCTTGGTCAGCCGCGAGGTCAGCCCAGCATCCTCGCCCGGTTCGGTGACCTTGACGGCCAGCACAGGTTCGAAGGTTTCCAGCGCGCGCAGAACGATCCGGGTGCCCGGCGCGCCCTCGGGGAACAGGGCGGCCGCATCGGTGAAGGCGCCTTGCGGGACCGCATCGGCCTGCCACTTGATCTGCACCACGTCCTTGGGGGTCAGCGGATCGCCGTATTTCTTGGGGGTGTTGACCACGAGAATATCGACCAGCGGCACTGCGCTGGCCTGGGCCGCGCGCAACGCGTCGCGTTCTGCCTGAGTCTGTTCGATATAGCCCTGCGCCATGTAGACTGCAAAACCGGCAAGCCCGATGCCAATGATCAGAACCAGACCAAACACCATCCTCATGACTTCATCCTCTGCTCTTGGGTGATGCGGCTGTTGCGGATTGTGGATACTGCCAGCATCAATGGGACATATGCTGCGCGATTGCGGCAGAAACTTGGTGGAAGCGTGCCGGAGCCGGGGTATTTCGGCATCGATGCAAAGGGGGCAAACGGCAAGGGCCCGACAGTGCCGGGCCCCTCGGACATCGGGTCAGACCGCGCCTGCGTCAGTCGAGGACACTGTGACCCGTCGAGATCGTGTTGCCGATCTTCTCGGTGACGAGACCCGAGAGCCCTCCCACGGTAAGAACTGCGAGGATCACAAGCCCTGCTGTCAGCACGACCCAGTCGACGGTCACCGCCCCGTCCTCGCGCCGCTTGAGGTCAAGCAGTCGGGCGCGCATCCGGGCCAGGCGGGAGGCTAGTCGCAGGGTCATCAAACTCTCCGTTCTTAACGCACTGAACCTGGGGGCAGGATAGGCCCCGCTGCGGTCCTTGAATCTTCTGCCGGGCGAACGTGGCGCGATTGGGGCGCTGCCGGTGCAATTTCGGGCTTTATTCGCGCTGATTATGCGGTGTTCCGCGCAGTGCAACCTGGAGCGCAAAGGGACCGCACCTTTCGGTGCGGTCCCTGATGCGGTCGAGCTGCCTTGCGGCGCGGCGGACTTAGTTGCCGGCTGCGGTCAGCGAGGTGCCGATGTTTTCCGACAGGTCTTCCACGCCGGTGTTGATCGCGGTCATCGCCAGGATGCCGAGGCCGACGACGGCGGCGGTCAGCACGACCCAGTCAACGGTGACGGCGCCGTCTTCGTCGTTGCGGAAGGTCTTGAACAGGTTGATCAGTTTCATGGTGTCTCTCCAGGTTTGCTTGCTTCTGCCCCCCGCCCCGGGTCTTGTGGGCTGGCCTCGCCTTGGCCCGTCCCGCTGCGGTATGAGGATGTTTTGCCCCCTGAACGTGGCGCGATTGGGGCGGGCTAAGGGAATTTTAACGGGATTACCGCGTCCGATCCGCGGCGACGGGGGGCGTGGCGCGGAACCAGTGGCGCGAGGGCCGAAATTTTGCGACACTGTCGCCAATGAAAAACGAGCAGTAAGCAGCAGGACGCGCAATGTCGCGGCACGTGGCAACGATCATGGCGCTTTGCGCGGGCCTCGGGCTTGCGCCAGCAGCGGCGGAGGAGACTCCGGCGCCCTATCCCGATTTCACGTTCAAGCGGATCGGGGTGCCGCAGGCGGGCCAGAAACGCATCACCGTGCAGATCGACCCGGCCGAGCAGGCGCGGATGCTGGCGGCCGTGATGCCCAAGCCCGACACGCCGATGCCGACGGGCGCGGCCGCCGCGGGGCTCGGCGGCGCGCCGGTGGGCGCCTATGACTGGTACTGGGGGCTTGTGTCACCCACGCTCGCAGACAAGGCGGGCCGTTTCCCCAAGGCGGTGGCGGCGCTGGCGCAGGGGCCGGGCGGGGCCATCGTCGGCGCGCCGCGGATGCAGCACATGCAGGAGATCGCCCGCCTGCATGGTGCCGACATCCTGATGGCGACGATCGGCACCGAGGTGTCGCCGGCGCTGGTGCTGGCGGTGATCGGGGTCGAGAGCGGGGGGCGGGCCGAGGCGGTTTCCTCTGCCGGTGCCGTGGGGCTGATGCAACTGATCCCGGCCACGGCCGACAGGTTCGGCGTGGCCGATTCCACGGTGCCGGGGCAGAACATCAAGGGCGGGGTCGCCTATCTGGACTGGCTGATGAAGGAATTCGACCGCGATCCGCTGATGGTGCTGGCCGCCTACAATGCCGGCGAGAATGCGGTGAAGAAGAATGGCGGCGTGCCGCCCTATGCCGAGACCCGCGACTATGTGCCGAAGGTGCTGGCGGCCTGGACCGTGGCCCGCGGCCTGTGCCTGACGCCGCCGGAGCTGGTCTCCGACGGCTGCGTGTTCGGGGTGCGCGGCTAGACTTCAGCTCAGACCTGGAACACGTCGGCCCAGTCCGGGTGCTTGGCGCGCCAGCGGTTCACGAAGGGGCAGAGCGGCACGATCCTGACCCCCTCGGCCCGCGCATCCGTCACCAGCCGCAGCGCGAGCGCATTGCCCGCGCCGGTGCCGCGAAAGCTGTCCGGCACGCCGGTGTGATCGGCGATGATCAGCGTGGGCGTGGTGATGGAATAGGTCAGCTCTGCCTCTTCGCCGCCGCGGCGCAGGACATACCGGCCGCGGCTGCCGTCGATCTCGCGCGTGATCTCAGTCAACGATCGTCGCCTCCGTTGCGGCGCGCACCTGCTCTTCGGTGACGCCCTCGGCGACCTCGAGCAGCTTCAGCCCGCCTTCCACCACATCGAACACCGCCATGTTGGTGATGATCCGGTCCACCACGGCCTTGCCGGTCAGCGGCAGGGTGCAGTCCTTGAGCACCTTCGATTCGCCGGCCTTGTTGGTGTGGTCCATGACCACCACGACGCGGCCGACGCCTGCCACAAGGTCCATCGCGCCGCCCATGCCCTTGACCAGCTTGCCGGGGATCATCCAGTTCGCGAGGTCGCCCTGCTCGGAGACCTCCATCGCGCCGAGGATCGCCATGGCGATCTTGCCGCCGCGGATCATCGCAAAGCTTTGGGCGCTATCGAAATAGGCCGAATGCGGCAGCTCGGTGATGGTCTGCTTGCCGGCGTTGATCAGGTCGGGATCGACCTCATCCTCGGTCGGGAACGGGCCCATGCCCAGCATCCCGTTTTCCGATTGCAGGGTCACGCTCATGCCCTCGGGAATGTAGTTCGACACCAGCGTCGGAATGCCGATGCCAAGGTTCACATACATCCCGTCCTGCAGCTCTTTCGCCGCACGGGCAGCGATCTGGTTGCGGTCCCACATCAGACAGACTCCTTGCGCACAGTGCGATTCTCGATCCGCTTCTCGTGCTCGCCCTGGATGATGCGGGTCACATAGATGCCGGGCAGGTGGATATGGTCGGGGTCGAGGCTGCCGACCGGCACGATTTCCTCGACCTCGACCACACAGACCTTGCCGCAGGTGGCGGCTGGCGGGTTGAAATTGCGGGCGGTCTTGCGGAACACGAGGTTGCCCGAGGTGTCGGCCTTCCAGGCCTTGACGATGGACAGGTCGGCGACGATGCCGCGTTCCAGCACATAGGTCACGCCGTCGAAGTCCATGTGGGGCTTGCCCTCGGCGATGACGGTGCCGACGCCGGTCTTGGTGTAAAAGCCAGGGATGCCGGCGCCGCCGGCGCGCATCCGTTCGGCCAACGTGCCCTGCGGGTTGAATTCCAACTCTAACTCGCCCGACAGGTATTGCCGCATGAATTCGGCATTCTCGCCGACATAGGAGGAGATCATCTTCTTGATCTGCCGGGTCTGCAGCAGGATGCCGAGCCCGAAATCGTCAACCCCGCAATTGTTCGAGGCGACGGTGATGTCCTTGGTGCCGGCGTCCTTGATCGCGTCGATCA
>Ga0209347_1002001_pt1 | contig 28976 bp, 27 predicted proteins | sample AutmiccommuBRH23_FD_187382 | JGI IMG/M metagenome (GOLD analysis project Ga0209347, IMG submission 187382) | Deep subsurface microbial communities from Mt. Terri, Switzerland - Autotrophic microbial communities BRH/23 (SPAdes) (version 2) | ecosystem: Environmental > Aquatic > Deep subsurface >...
ATGTCTTCGCCAATATGGGTGCCTTTGCAGTGGCCACCCATATAGCAGAGAAGCAAGGCAGTGACAAGATTGCCGATTATGCAGGCCTCTGGCGTCGCTCCCCCTTAGCCACCGTCGTCATGACAGCCTCCTTATTATCCTTAGCTGGAATTCCGCCCCTGGCGGGATTTGTCGGGAAGTTCTATCTCTTCTCGGCAGCCATGGATCAAGGGTATGTGGCGATTGCCTATATCGGGTTTGTGATGAGCATGATATCCGTGTACTATTATCTCTCAGTGGTCAAGGTGATGTTCCTCGCTGAGGGTGAGGGCTTACCGGATGTTCCAGTCCATGGAGCGATGAAGTTCACCATGGTATTTACCATGTTAATCACCTTAGCTATTGGTCTTTACCCCACGCCTTTAGCCCAAATGGCTTCGGCGGCCGCTCAAAGTTTGTTTAGGTAAGTGACTTAGTAAAATAGTGGTTTTCTCATCAAAATGGACAGCATTCGCTGTCCATTTTGTGATGACAGTGAACTCACCATCATTAACCACAAAGTTTAGTCGTTTTGCAGACTTTCAAAATCTAACCTAAATTTAGAATGACAACTTCAGTTATCTGTACCGAAGCAGAGTAGGGGGTACCACACATGAAGAAGTGGGGTCTCGACAATTGGATGAAACAAGGAACCTGTCCTTGTGTTCTGGAAACTGGGATCGCCTCGCGTTTCCCACGTGTTTTAGTGTAAAAAGGGTGCTCTCTGGAGTGCTCTTTTATGCTATAATTATGACGAATATTATCGGAAGAGGGAGACACTAATGCCAGTTGGTACAAATCCTGTGATCGTCCAAAGTGATCGATCCGTTCTGTTAGAAGTACAGAATCCACTTTATGAAGAAGCTCGCGATACATTAGCGATCTTTGCCGAATTGGAAAAAAGTCCGGAGTATATCCATACTTATCGGATCACGCCCTTATCATTATGGAACGCTGCTTCAAGTGGAGTTACCGTTGCCGATGTGTTAGACGGTCTGGAGCGCTACAGTAAATTTCCTCTGCCCGACTCGGTGCGCACGGAGATTAAGCAGCTCATGGGTCGCTACGGCTTGGTAAAATTGGTTCGAGAGGAAGATAAGCTCCTTTTGACTGCGGAGGATCCAGTGATTCTCCTGGAAATCGTCCGTCATAAAGAAGTTAAGCTATTGCTGGCCTTCGGCGAAAGGGAGAGGAACGACGATTCCCTAAACTTGTCCCTAACCCAAGTAGAGATCAACCCAGAAGCCCGTGGGCAATTAAAACAGCTCCTGATGAAACTCTTCTACCCCGTCGAAGACTTAGCGGGTTATATCGAGGGTACCCCTTTGCCGATGGCTTGGCGTACGGAAAATCCTGAAGGTGATCCCTTTGCTCTGCGGGCCTATCAGCAAGAAGCCGTCGCGACGTTCCATCAGCAAGGTTCAGTGCGCGGCGGGAGCGGAGTTTTGGTGTTGCCTTGTGGCGCAGGCAAGACCGTGATCGGTATGGGTGTGATGATGGAATTGCAGTGTGAGACTCTAATTTTGACGACGAATAACAGCGCTGTCAAACAATGGTTGCGCGAACTGGCAGACAAAACGACCCTAGAAGCGGCGCAAATGGGGGAATATAGTGGTGAGAAAAAAGAGATCTGCCCGGTCACCGTGGCCACCTACCAAATTCTCACCCATCGCCCGCGCGCCGATGCCGACTTCAGTCACTTTCACGTCTTTAATGAAAAGAACTGGGGTCTGATTATCTATGATGAGGTGCATCTTTTACCTGCGCCGGTCTTTCGGGCCACTGCCGATTTGCAGGCAAAACGCCGTCTAGGTTTGACGGCAACCTTAGTTCGGGAAGACGGCAAGGAAGATGAAGTTTTTACCCTGATCGGCCCGAAGAAAATGGATGTCCCCTGGAAGGTCTTAGAGTCTCAAGGCTGGATTGCCACTGCAGAGTGTATGGAGTGGCGAATCTCGATGAGTAAAGCCCGCCGTATGGACTATGCTTTAGCCGAGGAAAAGGAGAAATTCCGGCTGGCGGCGGAAAATCCCCTCAAGATGGACAAGGTGTCAGAGCTGATAGAGCAACATCGGGATGACCTGGTGTTGGTGATTGGGCAGTATGTGCGTCAACTAGAAATGCTGGCTCGTGAGCTGAATGCCCCTTTGATTACGGGTAAAACTCCGCAACGAGAACGTGATCGACTCTATGAAGAGTTCCGAAGTGGCCGCTTGCGTCGTTTAGTGGTCTCTAAGGTCGCTAACTTTGCCATTGATTTGCCGGATGCCAACGTAGCAATTCAGGTCTCCGGAACCTTTGGTTCTCGGCAGGAAGAGGCGCAAAGGCTTGGCCGAATTTTGCGACCTAAGCAGGGTGAGGGCAAAGCTTATTTTTATAGTCTGGTCTCCAAGGATACGAAGGAACAGGAGTTTGCTATGCATCGGCAGCTTTTCCTGACTGAACAAGGGTATGCCTATAAAATTATGATCGAGGAGGATCTTGAATAAGGAGGAATTTAAACAATGAAGAAACCATCTTCAGGTTCTAAACGAAACTCTAATCAGCATCAATCAGCTCCTTCTGAACAGACACAAATTCCTCCCAAGTGGCGGCCAGTTTTCGGAGAAAAATACCCTCCAGGTTTTAAGCCGCCCACTCTTGAAACGGATAAACCTACGAGTAACAAATCCCCTAACTACAACAAACCTACGAACTCAAATATACCCGCCAATCATAACAAGCCCAAGGCTAAGTCAACCCCTCAACAGAAAGCGGTTCCTCAAAAGAAACTTAAGCCAAAGGATTGGCCGGATTATTTTGCTCGTATGGATCCAACGGAGCGAATTCTCTTTGCCTTCACGGCCTATAGGCAACCAAAGGACTGGAGTATTGACCAGTTTTATAATTATGACAAGGATAGCTTTCGCTATTTAGATACAGATCTGCTTGGGCCTGATTATAGCGAGGTTGTTAGGATTCTTGGCAAATGGAAAAACCTTGGCCTCTTGATTGTTGGACGTTATTCCAATTTACTCAGTCTTGAGGAAGGTGTTGCTGAAGCCTTTTGGCAATTTATTGAACAGCAAGGTCTACTTGAACTTTATAAAGTGGAGCCGGAACAATCCTATACCGCAGAATTTCCAAGCACGTTAGATAACATATTTAATTTTCTCGTCATGATAGAGCAGGGTGAGGTTTTGATCACCCGCACTCATGAGATCAACAAACACTCTTTGAAGCGTGTGTTGGCCGCTCTGACTGTGCCCCCCCGGCCTGACAATCTCTTTTCCGCGGAGAGTTATTTTTTCTGGCTGTTGAGGGTAGTTCGGGTTTTCCAATTGTTTAGGACAAAAGGAGAACGGTTGGATTTGACAATAGCGGGCAGGGAGTTGCCAGAGGGTATTAAAGTAGAAGACTTGCTTGGCCAGATTTGTCCGATCCACGTTGCCTCGATTACCAATAAAGGATTTTTCGTGGTCTTTCCATTAATAGCCCGTTGTACTGAGTGGACAAGCTTGGGGCATATGGTGACTACGTTGATCTCAACCAAAAACGTGTGCAACCTGTTACTGCAAGATCATGTGATCTACCTACTTGAACCACTGCGCTTACTAGGTTTACTGGATTGGGGTAAGTGTAAAGAAGATATTTTTGTCCGGGCCACCCCACTGGGACAGTTTCTAATTCCTAAATTGTTGCGAAGGCAAAACCTTGAAGATTATAAAGCTGAGATTAAGAATCTCACAGACTCCGTTTACCCGATGAATGGGCCAAATACGGCCTATGTCCAACCAAACTTCGAAATCTTGCTTCCTCATTCTGCCTCATGGACTGCGCGCTGGGAACTGAGTCAATTTGCCGTGCTTGAACAGCAGGATCAAATGCTTAAATACCGCTTAGACAAGACCTTTCTGATGAATGCTCTGAAACGTGGCTTGCCGGCTGATGAAGTGCTATCCGTACTGACAAAGCTAAGCACGTATCCTTTACCCGAAAATCTTGTCCTTACTGTCCAGCAATGGGTAGAGTCCTTTGGCCAAGTCGCCTTTTTACAACTCAGTCTCTTGGAATGCACTACACCAGAACAAGCGGCGTCCATTACTTCGGCCCGAAAATACCGGGAGTATGTGCTCGGATTATACAGTCCCACAGCTGTTATCGTCCGAGAGGTTGAAAAACTGCGCAAGCTTCTCGAAAAGCAGGGCATCTTTCCTTTACCAGGTGTTCTGAATGGAGAAGGGGTAGCAGAACGTAAAAGACCTTCTGACGAACATTAAAAACTATCTTTTTTACAGGCCCAATCTGGGCGGTACCGCGTAATAACACTTTTTGTCCTTATTAGGGATGAGAGGTGTTTATTTTTTTGTTCTTTATTCTGTTAATAGGGAGGTGAAAGGCTGAACAGCTGATGACTTAGTGACTCATTCAACTAAAGTTGACCCTTGTAAAACAAAATTGTAAGGAGTGATCCCCATGAAAATGACAACTGGATTAAAAGGTAAACTATGGCTTGCACTTCTGTTGGTATTAAGCTTACTGATCAGTGCCTGCAGCCCGGCTAAGGAAACTACAGTGAAGAGTACGAACGGAAATGAACCCTACAAAATTGGGGCCGTCTTAGATATTAGCGGCAACTCATCTTCCCTCGGAGTCCCTGAGCGTGACACCTTGCTCATGATGGTTGAACAGCTTAACGCTAAGGGCGGAGTGAAAGGACATCCCATTGAGTTAACGATCATGGATAACAAAAGTGACGAAACGGAAAGTGTTCTGGCCGTTAAAACCCTAATCGAAAAAGGTGCCCTTGCCATCCTAGGGGCCAGCTCGAGCGGAACCTCCATGGCGATGATTAAGACGGTGGAAAGTGAAAAAGTTCCCATGATTTCCTTGGCGGCTGCCAGTAGTATTGTAGAGCCGACTAGCGAGCGGCAATGGGTCTATAAAACAGCCCAAAGTGATATTGTGATGATCAGTAAGATTATTAGCTACCTCAAGAAAAACAACCTGAATAACGTTGCTTTTTTGTATATGAATAACTCCTTCGGCGACAATGGTAAGAAAGCAATCTCTGCTGCTGTGAAGGATAGCGGGATCAATATCGTAGCTGAAGAAAAATTTGATGCCAATGACAAGGATATGACGCCGCAGCTAACCAAGGTTAAGGCGAGCGGGGCTCAAGTCGCGATAGTATGGGCCATCCCACCTTCGGCCTCCATTCTGACCAAGAATTTCAAAGACATAGGTCTTGCGATTCCACTGATTCATAGCCATGGGGTAGGGAATCAAAAATTCATTGATCTTGCTCAAGGCGCAGCCGATGGTGCTCTCCTGCCGATCGGAAAACTTTCAGTGGCTCAGCAAATCCCGGATAATGATCCCCAGAAAAAAGTACTGGAAAGTTACATCGCAGATTATGCCAAGAAGTACAATGCTGAGCCTAATTCCTTTGGAGGATATGCCTGGGATGCCTTCAATCTGTTAGTAAGTGCCCTAGAGAAGGCCGGTCCGGATCGTGTGGCAATCAGGGAAGAGTTGGAAAAGACGCAGGGATTTGTCGGTATTTCAGGCGTGTGGTTAAAAGATGCTATTTCCATGATTATTTTACTGGGAGTTCTCTTGTTTCGACCGGAGGGAATTATTGGGGCGATCAGAGAGAGGAAAATATGATTTTATAAACTTGTAGATGAGAGGTTGAGGCGAAAGGCATGGTTATAAAATGGAACTAAAAAATCAGCGGGGATTGATCCTACTACTGCTACTGCTCATAATTCCTCTGATTGTTGAGAGTAATTACCTGTACAGCACGCTAGTCATCATCGGTCTTTATGCAATTATCGTACAGGGCTTAGGAATCCTGATGGGATATGCAGGTCAGGTATCCTTTGGGCATGCTGCATTTTTTGGATTGGGCGGATACGCGGCAGCAATACTGACAACTCAGTTTCAGTGGCCCACACTTTTAGCGCTTTTGGCCTCAGTAATCCTGCCGGGAATCATTGCAGGGCTCATCGGCCGGCAAACCTTGAAGTTGCGTGAACTTTATCTGGCCTTAGCGACCCTCGGTTTTGGGATTTTGGTGCATATTTTCTTCAACGAGGGCGGCGAACTAACCGGAGGACCGTCAGGAATCAGCGGGATCCCCAATCTTTCCATCGGCAGTCTTAGTTTTGACAGTGATCAGAAATTCTATCTACTAGTTTGGATCATTTTGTGGCTGTTATTGATCCTGTAGTCGGATTGTACAGGCCTGCCACAGGGAAGATAATTTTTAAAGGTAAATCGATAACCGGCCACAAGACGGAACAAGTTGTGAGGCAAGGGATCAGCCTAGTTCCGGAAAAAAGAGAACTTTTCAGCACCTTGAGTGTCCTAGACAACCTGATGTTGGGGGCTTTTCACCGTTACCGCATAAGTAAGCCAGGATTAAGGAACGATGTCCAAGAAATACTAGAGATTTTTCCGGCTTTGAAAGGTAGAGAGAGTGATCAGGCGGGCAGCTTAAGTGGTGGCTTGCAGCAGATGTTGGCGATTGGGAGAGGCTTAATGTCTCGTCCTGCCCTCTTGATGTTGGATGAACCTTCGATTGGGTTAGCTCCCTTAGTAGTACGGGAAATAATGTCCATTTTGGTCCAGTTAAAAAAGACCGGAGTCACGATAGTCCTCGTAGAGCAGAATACCAAATCAGCTCTAAAAGTGGCTGACAGCGTCATGGTGATGGAAAGAGGCGGGATTACACATAGTGGCAATTCTGAGGAAATAATTGCCGACTCATCTATCCATGAGGCTTACCTTGGACGAGCTCGAGTTAATTGATGAACTGCTTTTTTTATTTGACTAAATTTTTGTAGTCTGAAGAGTACTGTGAGAAAATCCAAAAAGGACTAGAGTTTTAAGAAGATGATGAATGCGGTCATTAAATAGGTATTTTGTATACAATTATTTTCCACCCTTGACATTGAGATTGTAAAGAATATAATAATATATAAATATTCGGAATATTTAAGTTCCTTTTATCTTAAGGACTTTTTTCCTTTCATATCTAAGAGCAATGAGGCTCCTGACACAATGCTTTAGAGTAATTTGTCTGGAGCCTTTGTTGTATATAGAGAGATCAGGTTCGAGCTGCAAAAGCCCGAACTGGTTTGTTTTTGTTTTTTTATTCACTCACATTAAAAAAATTTAACCACATTGAACATTGTTAGTAAGTTGCTTTAAGGTCGCCAAATAAAGGGGGTGAACAATATATTTTTACTATAAAAATTTTTTAGAACTATTTTAAGAAGTGGAGGAGAGCAAAATGAAAAGAGTATTGGTTCTGGTGCTTAGTTTCCTGGTGTTGGCGAACTTAGTCGGTTGTGCTAAGTCAGCGAATACACCTCAAGCGTCTTCAACACAGGATAAAACTTTGGTGGTAGCGACTGCGGCGGATTTCGGGACAATTGATCCTGCTGTGGCCATGGACAATTCAGCCTGGAAAATATGTTATCCTGCTTATGAGCGTCTTGTTAACTTCAAAGGGAGTAGTACTGAAGTCGAACCTGGTTTAGCGAAGTCATGGGATGTTTCACAGGACGGATTAACTTGGACCTTTCATCTGAACGATAATCTTAAATTTGAAGATAGTACAAGTTTAGATGCTGCAGCCGTTAAATTTTCCTTTGACAGGTTAATGAACGTAAAAAAAGGACCATCTGATGCATTTCCAAGTTTGGAAAGTGTAACGGCAGTTGATCCGAAAACCGTACAATTTAAACTAAAAACCGTCTTTCCTCCCTTCCTTTCTACTTTAGCGACTAATGGCGGTGGAATAGTCAACCCTGTTGTTATGAAGCAAGAGAAGGATGGGGATATGGGACAAAACTGGTTAGCTGCTCACACTGCCGGTAGTGGTGCTTACATTTTGTCGGAGTGGGTTCCGGAACAGTATCTTAAATTAACGGCTAATCCCAATTACCCAGGTGAAAAACCTAAGTTAAACACAATTATGGTAAAAATCATCAAAGACCCATCGGCACAGCGCATGGCTTTGGAAAAAGGCGATGTTGACATAGCTGAAAGTATTCCGGTTGATCAAATCAAAGAATTAAAGAAAAATGCGGATTTAGTGGTGTTCGATACACCAAGTCTAATGGTCGATTATGTTTACTTAAATACTCAAAAGTCGACACTTAATAATCCTAAAGTACGGCAAGCGATTTCTTATGCTATAGACTATCAGGGGATTATTTCCAGTGTTTGGCAGGGAAATGCTACCCAAATGCGCGGTCCTATTCCGAAGGGGCTATGGGGTTATCAGCCAGACTTATTCCAGTATACCAGAAACCTTGAAAAGGCTAAGTCTCTTTTACAGGAAGCCGGAGTCAAGGACTTGACATTTAATTTGATGTATTCTGATCGTAAAGCCTGGTGGGAGCAAGAAGCTCAAATCATCCAAAATAATCTCGCTGAGATCGGAATTAAAGTTAACCTGCAAAAAATTGCTTATGCTACTCAACGGGAAAAAATTGATAAAGGGGACTTTGAACTGACGCTAGGTGTTTGGAGTCCTGATTATGCCGATCCCTACATGTTTATGAATTACTGGTTTGATTCCAAAAACTTCGGTTTAGCCGGCAACCGAGCCTTCTACAAAAATGACAAAGTTGATCAATTTGTCCGACAAGCAGCCAGTATTAATGATCCGGTCCAAAGAACGGAACTGTATAAACAGGCCCAGGAGCTCATTATGCAGGATGCCCCTTATGTCTTCCTAGTACAGAAAAACTATCAATTACCTATGCGGAAATCTGTGCAAGGTTTTGTCTTTAACCCAATGCTTGAGGATATGTATAATTTCCAAACGATTAACAAGTAAATGGGGTAGCAGAATGAGTCGCATCAAATTTTTAGCTAAATGGCTAAGCCAGCTCCTGATTGTTCTCTTAGGTGTTACTCTTGTAACTTTTCTTGTTTCGCATGTCGTGCCGGGTGATCCGGCACGCATGCTTATTGGACAAAGGGCAGATGCCCAAACTTTGGAAAGTATGAGACATGCCTTGGGCCTTGATAAACCGGTTTGGTTCCAATACCTTGACTATTTGTGGGGTCTAGTGCAGGGGGATATGGGAATCTCCATCCGAACCCAGCGTCCTGTTCTGAGCGAATTGTTAACTTATTTTCCGGCAACCATTGAATTAACACTATTTGCCATGGGATTTGCGGTAATCATCGGCGTCGTTCTCGGTTTACTTTCGGCTGCTTACCGTGATACTCTAATTGATCATGCTACCCGGGTTTTTGCAATTTTAGGAGTATCCACACCGTTGTTTTGGCTGGGTTTGGTGGTTTTGCTGCTATTCTATAAATATTTGGGCTGGCTTCCCGGGTCCGGTAGAATTGACTCGTTTATTAATCCGCCGACTCATATAACCGGGCTTTACGTATTGGACAGTGTTTTATCGGGAGACTGGGTTGCTCTCAAGAGTAGTATGCTCCATCTGGTTTTACCGTCCATCTGTTTAGGTTACATTCAACTCGCTACTATTGCCCGCCAGGTAAGGGCCAGTATGATCGAGGTGCTTGAGTTGGACTATATTAAGACGGCAGTTTCTAATGGGATTCCCCGTAAGAGAATCATTTATCGGCATGCTTTGCGCAATGCTTTAATACCTACAGTCACAGTTATTGGCTTAACATTCGGAGAGCTTTTGGGCGGAGCGATTATAACTGAAACGATTTTTGCCTGGCCGGGTATGGGTAAATATGTTGTTGATTCAATTTCCTTTTTGGATTTCCCAGCGATTATGGGTTTTACAATTTTAGTAGCGCTCATCTATGTCTTGATTAATATGCTCGTTGATCTGCTCTATCCTATACTCGATCCGCAAATTAAGGGGTGAACTGACTTTGGTTGAACTAAGATATTTTCATTATTTTACAAAGCGTTACCCCTTGACCGTAATTGGAATGATCATTATTTCTTTGGTTATGCTGCTGGCTCTTGCAGCCCCGTTAATTTCACCGCATAATCCCTATACCATGCATCTGGTAGACCGTTTGAAACCACCTAACAGTATCTATCTTTTAGGTACGGATGAGCTGGGGCGTGACATTCTAAGTCGTATAATTTACGGAGCAAGACTTTCTCTTTTAGCTGGGGTGGGGATTGTTGGCATCGCCGGTATTTTTGGTATAATCTTTGGCAGTATTTCAGGATTTTTAGGCGGCAAAGTTGATTCATTGCTCATGCGACTTATGGATATCATGTTGGCCTTTCCAAGTCTGGTTTTAGCCCTTGCTCTATCAGCGGCTTTAGGCCCAAATTTTCACAATAGTATACTTGCTGTAGCTATTGTGAAAATTCCTGTTTATGTCCGTCTGGTCCGAGGCCAGACCCTGTCCATCAAAGAAAGACAATTTGTCAAAGCAGCTCAAACCTTTGGTGCACCCAAGGCTTGGATTATCAGCCGTCATATTATACCGAACTGTTTGGCACCTGTCGTTGTTCAGGCAAGTTTAGGAATTGGGGAGGCTATCCTTATTGCTGCCGCACTGTCGTTCATTGGTTTAGGCGCTCAACCTCCGGAGGCTGAATGGGGTGCAATGGTTAGTATGGGCAGAACCTTCTTGCTCGATCAATGGTGGTATGCAACCTGTCCAGGCATTGCTATATTCTTTACGGTCATAGGGTTCAATTTATTGGGTGATGGGGTTAGAGATATGCTTGACCCACGCTCCCGCAATTAGGAGGAAAGTTATGGAGCCTCTTTTAAGAATCAGCGATCTTCATGTGGACTTTCTCGGTTATGCCGGAGTAACCCGAGTCCTCAATGGAATTGATTTAGAGCTATTCCCCGGAGAATTCTTAGGATTAGTTGGAGAATCCGGTTCGGGGAAATCTCTTACAGCTAACTCGGTTCTCGGATTATTACCTAAAAGGAGTGCCAGGATATCCAAGGGTTCCATTATGTTTGAAGGTCAGGAATTAGTAGGTAAACCGGAGAAAGAGTTCCAAAGCATCAGGGGCAAGAAGATTTCTATGGTTTTTCAGGAGCCTATGAATGCCCTCAATCCATCGTTTAAAATAGGCACTCAAATGGCGGAAATCCTTAAATTACATAAGGGATTAACGTCTAAAGAGGCTAAGGTGGAATCTGTCCGTTGGCTATCCCGGGTTCGGATACCGCATCCCGAAAGGATAGTCAATGAGTATCCTTTCGAATTAAGCGGTGGTATGAGACAAAGAGTACTTTTAGCTATGGCCCTTGGCTGTGGAGCGAAGCTCCTGCTGGCAGATGAGCCTACGACTGCTCTTGATGTTACCATCCAAGCCCAGATTTTGCAGCTTATGAAAGAAACGGCGGATCAACTTGGGACTTCGGTACTTCTGATCACGCATGACTTGGCTGTGGTGGCTCAAACCTGCCGACGGGTTGCAGTGATGTATAGTGGGAATATTGTAGAAAGTGGCCCGGTCGGAGAAGTTTTACACAGACCGCGGCACCCTTATACGATAGCTCTCTTGCAGGCATTGCCAAACCCTGACGGCAAGCAAAACGACTTAAGATCCATCCCCGGTAGTGTTCCGAACCTTTTAACCCCCCCATCTGGTTGCCGTTTTCACCCACGGTGTACTTTAGCAGAAAAGAAGTGCAGGGAGATCCGGCCATTGTTAACCAGTATTTCTGAGAATCATTATGTAGCCTGCTGGAGGGATGGACATCATGCTTAAACCTTTACTTTCTCTAAGAGGGGTGGAAAAGGAGTTTCTTGTTCGTGGAAATAAAGGAAGTTTATCGTTTAAAGCTGTGAACAACGTTTCCCTGGATATCTTTCCGGGTGAGACGGTGGGTTTGGTTGGTGAATCCGGCTGCGGTAAGAGTACTTTAGGATATATGGTGCTTAATCTTCTGGACTTAACGAATGGAGAGATTCTGTTTGAGGGTCAAAATTTGACGGATATCGGCAAAGTTCAGCAGCGAGAAATAAAATCACAAATTCAAATTGTTTTTCAAGATCCACAATCTTCCCTAAACCCAAGATTTAGAATCGGGCAAATCGTCGAAGAACCCTTACGCTTAAATGGTTGGCGGGATAAACACAAAAGACAGGAGCGGGTGAGGCAACTTCTCACCAAGGTAGGGTTAGGGGAGGAATATCTAGGCAGGTTTCCGCATGAACTGAGCGGGGGCCAACGGCAACGGGTAGCGATCGCCAGGGCCCTATCTTTAGATCCCAAACTTATTGTTCTGGATGAACCAACTTCAGCTTTAGATGTGTCGGTACAGGCCCAGATCCTCAATTTGCTAAAGGAATTGCAAAGGGACCTTAACCTTGCGTATTTGTTTATTTCGCATAATTTAGCCGTTGTAAGGCACTTAAGCAGTAAAGTTGCGGTCATGTATTTAGGCAGAATCGTAGAATTGGCCGACTCAGACGAATTATTTAATAACCCTCTCCATCCCTATACAAAAGTTCTTCTGCAATCTGTACCTAATCTCAATACGGAAAAACCTCTGGTTGTGGAGTTCGATGGCGAAATGTCGACCCGGTTGATATCTCCTCAGGGATGTAGTTTCCACCCTCGTTGTTGTTATGCAAATGAACTGTGTCGTGAAACCGGTACGGAATTACAATTTATTAAAGAGGGACACTGGGTTTCTTGTCATGATGTGAGCTGGGGAGAAAAGAGTGAAGGAGATGTAGTGGTTGCCCAAAGTTCGACAACGTATCCTGGAATCACTGACTAAAAATCAACCCATTAAAAACCTGTTGTTGCTAACAAATGACCTAGCTTTTGGATGTAAACTTAAAGAAATACTGGACATCAAGTGTCAAATCATGCTTGTTCCCTTGAATGTTTCTGTTGTAGACGTAGCCTTATCTCCGTCTGTGTACGAAGCTAGCCACATTATTGAATTATATAATCCTACTCTGGAGAATTCTATTTTTTTGAAAGAATTGCGTCAAGTGTTATTTCAAAAAGGCAAACTTGTACTGGCACTATGGAATTGGGATGAACGTTACCTGGAAGATAAGTTTTGGGGAGATGTGGAATATAAGGGGATTTCCTCTGCGGCTGAATCGTTAGCCCAAAAAATGTCTTCAGCAAAAAGAATTAGGATCACTTCGGAATTGGGAACTGATATCAGTTTTTCAATTGAAGGGAGGCCTTGGATTCTAGCCGACGGGTACTGTGAACCAGGTAAATTAACTCAGCTTCCGGATGGAGAAATATTTACCTGTCCGGTTGAAGAGACGTTTAGTGGGCAAATTATAGTTGATGGTACCATATCACGGCTTTGGCTGCCAAGCGAACCTGTGAAACTGGTGTTTGAGGCAGGGATGTTAATAGAAGGAAGTTCTGAATTTACGGAATGGATTGAGCTTTATGCCGGCGGGGTTCGAAGTATTGGTGAATTTGCCATCGGAATGAATCCTGCCATAAACAAACCCTACCACAATATATCCACCGATGAAAAAGAAGGCGGAAGTGTCCATTTTGCCATCGGAGACAGTTATAACCTAGGACGAATGAAGTCCATACATCATGTAGACTTCGTCATCCGAAACCCCATAATATCCATTGATGACACTATATTGCAGCATTATTTGCCAGGGAGCGATGATACTGATGAGCGATTTATCAATGTCACCTGAAGGAGTACCTATTAAAGATATCGGGAAAAAGATTCGTTATTATCGTCAAGAAAAAGAGATGACGGTAGAGGCCTTAGCAAACAAAACCAACTTGAGTTCCAGTCTGATTAGCCAGGTCGAGCGTGGACTTTCTACCCCTTCTCTAGACTCTCTTTGGAAGATGACCCAGGCCTTGGGGATATCGCCAATTAAGTTATTTGAAGAAAATGCCAATGACCAGGTCGTTGTAATTCCGCGAGAGGAACAAAAAGTTTTAATATTGCCTGAATCTAATGTGACCTATCGACTTCTTTCCCCGGTTAATAGTCAGACTAAGTTAGAGTTCCTTTCCATTGTTCTGGAACCGGGTACTTGGTCGAAGGTCGATTTAGTGGCACACAAAGGGGAAGAATGTGGAGTTATTGTCCATGGGGAAATGACGGTAGTCGCCGGAAATAAAGAGTATCTACTGAGGGAGGGGGACAGCATTTACTTGGATAGTACAGTTCCCCATCGTTTTTTTAATCATGCAGACAAAGTAGCCATTGGGATCTGGGCTATGACCCCGCCTTCTTTCTAAATTAAATGAGGTGATATTTATGCTTTTTTTTGAGAAGTGGAGGTCTTGTCAACTTGTTCAAAAAGGACTCAGCCGTTGGATTTGGCTGAGTCCTCTTTAATTATGGAAAATCACTAAAAGAATCTTGCGCGAGATTTTGATTCTTTCGCTGAAAAACGTAGGCTCAGAAAGATTCGCGCTCGATCGTGTGGCTATACGAGTTCTTTGACGCGTTATTTTAGTAACTGGATATTCAGTAGGAATTAAATAAGAGTTGTCTCATAAAAGAAATAGGGCTGTAATTTTGCAGGAAAAATTTAGTAGGTGGCGAATTAAGATCTTGTAAGTATTTAAATATTCTGAAAAAAACCTTAGGAGGTAGCATGGAACTGCAAAAGTCCATTAAAGAAGACAAAATTGTCAATCCCAAGGGTATAGATGCAACTGTAATTTTGTTTATTATTACTGGTATATTAGTTGTACTTGGATCGTTAGGATTTGGACGTTTCAGTATGGCACTTATTCTACCGTCCATGCAAAAAGGCTTAGGGTTTACCCACTCCCAAATGGGTTTTATCGTGACTGTAGCTTTTTTAGGTTATTTATCCTTTAGCCTTGGATCAGGTATCGCCTCGGCACGTTGGGGAGCAAGTAAGATAATCACCTTTTCTCTTTTTTTAACAGGATCTAGTATGATTTTGACTGGGTTGGGTTCAGGATTTTTGTGGCCTTTGATCTGGCTAGCTTTAGCAGGAGTCGGTATGGCTGGAGCTAACATACCAGTCATGGCGATGACTGCTGCTTGGGTGCCGGCTGAACGTCGAGGCTTAGCTTCGGGGCTTCTAGTTTCAGGTTCGGGCTTTGGTCTGATAATCAATGGTTTATTACTACCTAGGTTGTTATCTGCTCCGGGTGGTCAAGGTTGGCGTACTGCTTGGATTTGGTTAGGTATTGCTGTATTAGGTATTGGAATTTGGGCCTACTTTAAACTAAAGGATCGACCAGCTAATTCGAGTCTTACGCAAGTACCAGCTAATCCTATTACACAATCGATTTGGAAAAAGATCATTACAATATTTAAGGAAAAACCGATTTTGCGAAGATTAGCGGTCATATATTTTGCCTTTGGTTTTTCCTACGTGATCTTTACGACTTTTTTTGGAGCTTATTTAACCGAAACTCGAGGCTGGTCTACTGTGAATGCTGGACGATTATGGTCTTGGGTCGGCTTTTGCAGTTTACCTAGTGGGTTTATTTGGGGCTGGGTTTCAGACCGGATAGGACGTCAATGGGGACTTTTTACGGTTTATGTAATACACGGTTGTTGTCTGATTGCCTTTGCAACTTCACCGTGGGAGGGAATGATCATCGTGGCTGCCTTGATTTACGGTTTGAGCATTTTTAGTGTGCCGGCAATCATGAATGCTACCTGTGGAGATGAAGTAGGAGCCCAGTTAGCTCCTACAGCTTTTGGAGCTGTAACTGTCGCCTTTGGCATCGGTCAAATGGCTGCACCGGCAGTCGCCGGAGCAATGTTAGATATGGGTTGGGGTATGGTGCAGAATCTTTGGCTATCTGCCTTAATCGCATTTTCTGGTGCTTTAGTTGCAGTTTTCCTTCATCAGCCAATTTTAAAGTTCATACCAAAGGGATAACAAGGGAACACCCCTTATCCCTCCAAACGATTCAGCTTGAAGTGATTTTGGAATCCAACGATGCTGTAGATTCTGACCTTCAAAGTGTCATCAAGCTGGCGGAGGAACTATCGCCGGTGTGGTTAGTGTTAAAAAATAATGTTGAGGTTATTACGGAATACAAAATTGTGAAGAGTGGACCCACTAAAAGGACCTCGGCGGTATGCGGACTTTTTTGTCCATCTTGTACACTATTCATTGCGACTAAAGAGGACCCAGAACGGTTAAAAAGACTTGCGGTAACTCTGAATCAAACAATCGAAGAAACTCTATGCGAAGGATGCCGCTCTGAAAACAGAACAGCTTATTGCAAAAAGTGTAAGATGGTCGAGTGTACCTTACAAAAAGGACTAGAGTTCTGTGGTGAATGCCAAGAATACCCGTGTGAAGAAATCAAAAGTGTATTACTTCAACTTAACTGATGGTTTGTACTCCTCTGGTATTCTGGTTTCCACGGCCCTATAAACAAAGGGATAGGTAATGTTTCCATGATCTGCATGATCTGGGACGCGGTACCTGTCCCTTTGCCCCTTAAAGTTTAGGCGCAGCGGGGAGCATAATGGACATTTTGGTTCCGATATCCTGCCTGCTCAAAACCTCCAGGTACCCGCCATGTCGCTCCGTGATCCACTTCGCAATAGATAAGCCCAGCCCAGTTCCGCCCGTAGCTCTGGCGCGGGAATCGTCGGCGCGAAAGAAACGATCGAAAATCTGTGGAACCGCATCGGGTGGGATACCAATACCTTCATCTTGTACTGTCAGCCGGGCATAACCGTCAGCTGGGGAAACAGAGATCGTGATCCGTTTACCGGAGAGCGTGTATTTCATGGCATTGTCAATCAGAATTCGAGTCGCCTGTTTGATCAAGCTTTTATCCGCATTAATGAAAACGGGCGTAACACTTGAATCGTATTCGTGCCCACCGTCAATCATCTGCGTCTCCCGTAGCACTTCTACAGCAAGGACGGACAGATCAAAACGCTCAATTTGCAGAACCATGTTGTTGTTATCGCCCCGTGCCAGAAATAATAGCTGTTCCACCAAGCCCTTCATATTTGCTGTTTCATCTTTGATGGCATCAATGGATTCCTGTAAGGTCTTCTCATCATTCTTCCCCCAGCGATCCAACAGATTGGCATATCCCTGAATAACGGAAATTGGCGTCCTTAGTTCATGGGACGCATCCGATACAAAACGCACCTGGGAACGGTAGGAGTCGTTGATTCTGTCCAGCATCCCGTTAATTGCAGAGGCCAGATTTTTTAGTTCGCTTTGCGTATCACCCACTGAAATTCTCGTGTCCAGCCTTGTGGCATTGATGTCGTCTAATTTATCTGCCAGAACTTCCAGCTGCTCAGGTGTAAAGACGCCGCCGGTAGTCAGGTTTTGCGCTGTTTCAGCCAATTCTTCAATAGGACGGAGAGTTCTTCGAATCGTTCTGGCGCCTGAGAAAATGCTGCGGAACAGCATTAAAAGTTCCAGGATCAATAAGATCGCAAACATCTCTACAAATATCCGTAGGGATTCCTGAAGATGGATGGAAATAAGATAAGAACGTCCGTTAGTAGCGATCGACGCATTGTAGGTAACACCCTCTAATTGATCCCAAAAGGTTAAACCTTCAGAATCCGGCAGGTCGATACTTCTGACACCGGACACAGTTTGCTTGGAATGGGGAATCTGTAGGGTTTTGGGCAGTTTAAACCCCTGTGGTTCTTCCGTCTGCAGCGAAACGCTGTATCCTGTGAGTTTAAGCCAGTTTTCCGCATCCTGGGTTGGCAGCCCCGTTTGATTCAGCATTTCAGTCGTCGCCGCTATAGTCTGTTCGGCGCGCACAATTAACCCTGCAGCAGACACCAGACACAAAAATACATTAAGGGTCAGAAAAATCCCCAGCAAACGAAAAAAAAGTTTGAGGCTGAGCTTCCAGACAAGGGAAAACCGTATTTTATCACCGATGCGATTAGGGGGACTGCTTAACTGCTCACTTTTCATCCTTAATCACATACCCCACTCCCCTTACGGTATGTATCAGTTTAATATCAAACACCTCATCAATTTTGCCACGCAGAAAACGTACGTAAACATCGACAGCATTAGTTTCTCCCGCAAAATCAAAACCCCAAACGTTTTCGAGCAGTGCTTCCCGGGAAATGACCAAGCCTTTATTTTTTAGCAGGTAGTGGAGAAGGTCAAATTCGCGTTTTGTTAGTTCAATGAACTTGCCCATGACACTAACTGTATGGCGGCTGGTGTCCAGCAGCAGACCGGAGGCGGATAACACTACTGCATCTTCCTGGATAGTTTTTCTGAGGGCGGTGCGGATCCGAGCGAGAAGCTCCTCTATCGCAAAGGGTTTGGTAATATAGTCGCTCGCCCCGCTGTCAAGTCCGGATACTTTATCCACCACACTATCCCGAGCTGTGAGCATGATGATAGGAAGGTTGGAGGTTCGGCGAATTCTGCGCAGGACTTCCATGCCACTCAACTTAGGCAGCATCACATCCAGCAAAACGAGGTCGAACTCGCCGGTTTCGGCGAGTTCAAGCCCTGTTCTGCCATCAAAGGCCTTTGTTGTGCTATAACCCTCATAACCAAGCTCAAGCTCGACAAATCGGGCGATCTTTTCCTCATCCTCAATAATCAGTATCTTCGAACTCATTAAAAGCCCCGCCATTTCAAATAATTATTTTTTATCTTCCATGGACTTCTTAAGATTTACTGCAGCGTCTGCTGCGCTATTCATCGCGTCATTGACTGTGTTACCGCTAAGGTCAGGTCCGTTGAAGCGATAGCGAAAACCAAAGAATAGTCCGATGATAAGCAGTGGAATAGTAATCCAAGGGATGAAGATCAACAGCAAGGCGAAGGCCGTGACAGGAGCAGAAGCTTTACTTTCCTCACCCTTGAGCACTTCGAAAGAATTTGTATTGCCCTTGCGGATCATTTTCAAGCAAAATCGTCCAAATTTCTTCATGAGAGAAATAAAGTTTTCCCCACCATGGCAGTTTTTAGTGTGCTTTTCCCAGCAATTTTCTCGGTATGTCGCTGCACTTGCATCCGCACTCTTTTGGCTATTGTAATAACCGCCTCCAGTTGGTGCATTTACCTTCCCCTGTTTCTCCAGATTGATAATGGCTTGAAGTAAATCCCCGTTAGACTCATCTAGGGCAGCCTTTGCCTCGTCGTAGCTTACATTCGCCATTGCCCGTAGTTTTTCCACTTGTTCTAAGGTTGTCATATAATTTCCTCCTTTAATCTCCTTGTTTTTTCCGCAAGTGAGTATGTATGTATTCTAACCAAAAAAACTTCAAGGAGAATTTGAGTAAAATTAAAATAGGATTAAAAAAATTCTATCTTATAACCACTCGTTTTACAAGCTACAGGACATCAAGAGCGCTTTTTTTGATGGGAGGAAGTTCTGTTTGACTTCTCGATGGGTCAAACCCATCGCTCGCAATTTCAATGGTGCTAGGATCTTTGGCCTTTGGAGAGCAGATAATTTAACAACAGATATTTACCATCATATAGACAATTATCTATGTGAGGAGTATAATATAGATAGATATTTATCTATATCTATATCCATCCATCCATCCCTATATCTATCTCTAAAGCTAATCCCAAAAAGATTTGGAGTGATTCTATGAAGTATGGTTACGCGGAATATGTTTTGCTATTTAAGGCAATATCCGATCAGACGCGCCTCAAAATAGTAGACTTGCTTTCTTGCGGCGAAATGTGTGCCTGTCAGCTATTAGATAACTTTAAAATTACTCAGCCAACCTTGTCATATCATATGAGGATTTTATGTGATAGCGGGATTGTTCAGGGAAGGCGTGAGGGGGCATGGATGTATTATAGTATCAATGGTACCGTAATAGAAAACATCTCTGAATTTTTAGTTGAGATTAAATCTAATCATGACAGGTGTATCAGCAAGTCTGAGGAAAATACTAATTGCAAATGTAAATGCTAAGTGAAATACAAGTAGAGGTGAAGATTAATGAACAGAGTAAACGTAGCCTTTGTCTGTGTCCATAACTCTTGTCGTTCGCAAATGGCTGAAGCCTTAGGTAAAAAGCTTGCAGCAAATGTCTTTGAGTCATACTCAGCGGGTACAGAAACAAAACCTAATATTAACAAGGACGCTGTTAGAATCATGAAACAGCTTTATGATATCGACATGGAAAAGGAACAGTTTTCAAAACTTATTACAGACATACCTCTACCTGATATTGTTATAACTATGGGATGTCATGTGAATTGTCCATATTTGCCTTGCAAGTATAGAGAGGATTGGGGTCTTGAAGATCCAACGGGAAAAAGTGATGATGAGTTTCAAAAAACGGCAAGAATAATAGAACGTAAGATTTTAGAGCTTAAAGAAAGCATATTAAGTAAGTCAATAATGAAGGAAAATCCTTAAAAGAGGTGTCGGTATGATAGAAATTTCCAGCAGAGAACTGAAAATCATTGAAACTTCAGCGGAATTGACCTTCGGTGATATTATGGGTACTTGGAAAGCCCGTTGGGGAATTGGCAGAATGACCTTTACCGTAGAACCCGGTCTGTATAGTTTGGGAAAACCCCATCGCAATTCTCCTGTCCTTGTTTCAGCCAATTATAAAATGAGCTTCGATAGCTTAAGAAAAGAATTGAATGGGGTAGATGCCTGGATTCTAGTGCTGGATACCAAGGGTATTAATGTATGGTGTGCCGCAGGGAAAGGAACCTTTGGGACCCCAGAGCTTTTAAATCGTATAGCTATAGTACAACTAGAGAAAGTTGTCTCGCACAGAACGGTTATAGTGCCACAATTGGGCGCGCCGGGTATAAGTGCCCACGAGGTTGCCAAGTTTTCTGGTTTCAAAGTAGTTTATGGGCCAGTGAGGGCTAAGGATCTCAAAGAATTTATCAAGTTAGGAATGAAAGCGACTGCTGAAATGCGGACGGTCAGGTTTACTACCTATGATCGCCTGGTTTTGACTCCCGTGGAATTAGTCGGTACTTTCAAAATTTCCTTAATGATTTTTGGCGTCCTATTTTTGTTAAATCTCCTTGGCTTGGGGCCTTTCGGGCTGGTTGATTTTTACGCTTACGTAGGTGCAGTCCTGGTAGGGTGTGTTTTAACCCCTGTCTTACTGCCGTGGATTCCCGGCCGAGCTTTCGCGTGGAAAGGCTGGATATTGGGATTTATTTGGGCAGTCATCGTTAATATGTTTAACGGATGGAATGGATGGACTGATATACCTCAGCATAGTATCTTGCGGGCTCTGGGGTATATTCTTATTCTTCCATCTATATCCGCCTTCTTAGCAATGAACTTCACTGGTTCATCGACGTACACTTCCTTTTCTGGTGTCTTGAAAGAGATGAGAAAAGCTGTTCCAGCGATTATTATCTCGATGGTCTTGGGAATAGTTTTGATTTTGGTTAATAGCTTTATTAAGCTCTAAGGAGTTGTTATTTATGAGGCATCAATATTTAAAAAATGTTTCTACTTTGAAAATGAAGCCAGATCAATGTACGGGCTGTGGCAGGTGTCTTGAGGTTTGTCCACATAATGTCTTTCTAATAAAAGACAAAAAATCGGTCATTGTGGATAAAGATCGCTGTATGGAATGCGGGGCATGCGTTAAAAACTGTCCGTTCAATGCCATAGAAGTTAAGCCCGGTGTTGGCTGTGCCTACGCTATCATTATGGGGTGGCTGACCGGAACGGAACCGAGCTGCGATTGTTCACCTGACAGCGGAGACAGCTGTTGCTGATTCAAACTTGAACAGGGTACTAACATATATAACAAAGAAGTGATTACATTCGTGGCACGGTCTTTGACTGAAATCATTATAGAACACCGAAATTTTCATGAAAAATGGAAATTTCGGTGTTTTAGTTATGAGTAGTATCAGGTATATCAACAATTATTAATGCTATAGGTGCATCGATATATGGTTTAGCTCTAGCTTTTACTTCTAAGAAAATAGTTAGTACACATTAACTTGGACACTAGAAAATAAAGGCTCAACGTAAAACAAAATAAAACAAAATAAAACAAAATAAAACAAAATAAAACAAAATAAAACAAAATAAAACAAAATAAAACAAAATAAAACAAAATAAAATAAAATAAAATAAAATAGAAGGATCAGACACGTGTGTTCTTTGGAATAGTTTCGCCGACCTGACCACATGCAAAAAAAAGAGCTACCAAGAACAAATTGGTATTGATATCCGTACGGAATTTGGCTATAATAAGAACATAGGTTCGGGTAAAATACAAATACATGTACTGCGAGGCGAATGAAATGAACGATGTATGCCTAGAATGTAATCGAAGAAGCTATTGCATAGAGCCGTGTGAACAGTGGCTAATTCATCACGACAAATGCCCAGTGTATCGGAATAAACTTATACATGCTGGTGGATGTACCGAGTGCATTACTGGAGATTGGGCGAAGTGTGGTTAATCCGAAAGTACTAATGAAATCAATTAAAATACTTGCTTGTTTTCATAATGAAAAAGGCAGGGGGCCCATAGTTTCTAAAATTGTCTTTGCTCACTAAATATCACTGTTTTAATGAAAGTGGAGGTGTAATTGTGCCAAATTTAACAACTATTTGTTATCTTTCCTCTCTATTGTTCTATGGAATGGGATATTCAAAAACGTTAGTTATCAAGAACGCAGTCGCAGAACATCTAAATACTTATGACTATACTATTTATGTCTCTCTAGCAACGGGTTATTTTGTTTTAGCAATCTTCTGTGCTATCATCGGCTCTTTTTTCTTTTATATTAAGAATAATAGAAATCAAGAAATTATTCATATCAAGAACCTGGAATTCAGAGTTAAAGCGGGTGGGGGATTGGTTAATAGAAGAAGAGCGAGTATATCCGAGGTAAAAGCCCAGTTAAGACAGGCTGAGTATGGTTTGAATTTGGAGAGGAGGATGTCTTCCTAGCACCATCAGTTGGGTAAGGTAATGATTGTGAGACTTCCCGTATGATTCACTTGCCAGATCGTTTTTTAAACGCTTTGGCTTTTTTGGTGTCATAGTTTAATTCTGCTGGCTCAGGAGGAAGTCAAGGAGAAATGTGGAATATTAGAGGTGAGTTAGTTTGTCTACGTCTACAACCTAGGCTTATTTGAAAATTCCGAGAGAATTTCGGAATGGGATTTGAAAGGTGAGATAATGGGAAAGAGAGAAGAGATAACGGTCATTTTAGCCTACATATCGGTTTGTATCATATGGGGGTCAACCTATCTGGCTATTAGAATTGGAGTAAGCGACTTTCCACCGGAATTGTTTGCAGGTATTAGGTTCTTGATTGCAGGGGCTTTGGTCTTGTTATTTGCTTATTTTAAAGGGTACAAATTTCCTGAGAATGTTACAGACTTTAAAAGGCAAGCAATCGTCGGTTTATTTCTATTGATGGGCGGCAACGGGCTCGTCGTCTGGGCGGAACAATGGGTTTATTCAGGGGCTACTTCACTACTCATGGCTATTGTCCCACTGTTTAATGCGATTTTAGAACTGTTCCTGATCAATGGACCAAGGATCGGCTTGAAAGGATGGTTCGGGTTGATCTTAGGGTTTGGCGGGGTTGCTCTTTTAGTACTGAGTGGCTCTGAGGCAAGAATAATTGATGTTTCAGGTGGGGGTTTGCTAATGTTGGCGGCTTTTTCATGGTCGCTGGGCTCGGTCTATTCTAAGACCTTTAAAGCATCCGGAACTACGGTAGCCAATATTGGGATTCAGATGTTCGCCGGAGGAATTGGTTTGACACTTATCGGGCTGTTGCTTGGAGAGGCCAGCCAGATCCATTTGACTGGCAAAGGTCTATGGGCAATGGCCTATTTAATTTTTTTGGGTTCCATCCTTGGTTACAGTTCGTATATTTATCTCCTACAGAAGTGGCCGGCGTCAAAAGCTGGAACTTATGCTTATATAAATCCGATTGTCGGAGTTTTTTTAGGCGCAGTGTTGCTTGGAGAGCCAGTTTCATCGAAAGTGTTCATATCAGCGATCATTATTTTAGGGGGAGTTTTTTTAGTTCAGTTGTCGAAAACAAGCAAAAAGGTTGAGTGACATCAATAAACGAACTCGCTTCACTTGTAGGAATGAGGCTCGGGAAACTGTACGCCGTGGGATACAAACCATGTAGCATAGCGAAGCAAACAAGTAAAAAGGTTTATAGTAAAAAGTAAGCAGGTATGCCTTCTAATATGTTCTTATGTCAAGACTAAAAAGAAAGTGGTCTTAAAAGTTTGATGAGAGTTCTAGACTGGAAGCCGATAATATGGGATAAAAAGTGTCGGTAGAAATCCAAGTTTGTGAGCTAACTGGTATGACGCAATATTTTCCAAGCGACATGCCCAAATAGGTTCCAAACCCTTTTCCTCTATACCTTTCTAAGGTCTCAATCCCAATTTCTAATTGGTTCTCAAACCTACATGATGAAAAAGCTGTCGAAGCTACTTCTCCATCATAAATCAGGCTATAGCCTATTCCTTGATTGTGGAATTGATCTTCGTGATTCCAAAAATACTTTGGAATTACATTTCCCTGGATTGTTCGTAACATTTCTTGAGTTGTACGTACTATTTCGTGTTCTTGTCTATCTACTGGTCGTTGAATGTTCTTATAGTCACTAATATTAAAAATAAAATTGACTCTTGTGTTTTCAATGACTTTACTCCTAAGATCATCCATCTCTAAAACCCGATTCATAGTTGTAGAATCTGTTCTAACCAAATAAGAATCCAAAATTGTTGCCACTTTATGGCTCCAAGAACTTGGAAATACTTGTAACCATTCCTCCTTATTCCTAAGAACAAGAACGGATGATCTACATTCGGAGCTTTTCAAAAACACTATTGCCGGGATTGCGCCTGGGAATGGTTATCTTACCAAGAGAACTCCAGGATGAATTTATAACCTATAAGCGGAGCATCGATCTGAACTCCCCAATCCTAACCCAGGGTGCCTTGGAAATTTACCTGCAAAGTAGTATGTACAAGTTTCATGTGCAAAGAACAAAAAAGTATTATAAAGAAAAGATGGATGTTTTAAGAGATGCTTTCGAGCAGCAACTCGATGGAATTTTAAAATGTTATATACCCACAACAGGGATCTATGCCTGTCTAGAGTTAAATAGCGTCTCCGCCGATGTTCTTGTCAAACGATTGTCGAAAAATAATGTACTTTTGAGCAGTACAAACAGTTCCTATATCGATGGTTTTCCTCATCCAGACGGTTTACGGTTATGTTTTTGTAAAACGGATGATGAGGACATTAGAAAAACTATTATGCTTATAAACCAAGAAGTAAACTACTTGCGTAGAAAGAGTAAATAATCTTGTCCATGAAATTGACCGAACTTTTGAAGTAAGCATAATCGGTCGAGCGGGAAAACATTGTTGTAATACCATAAACATACAGGGGGTAAAATGATGAAGGATTTTCTAAGATCCATTCATGAAAGGGTTTTATTATATGATGGTTCTAAAGGTGTTATGCTTCAAAGGAGAGGTTTAAAAGGAAATGAAGCCTCAGAATCGTGGAATTTATCAAAAGCAGATGAGGTTAAAAATATCTATAATCTATACAAACAAGCAGGTTCAGATGTGATTCAAACCAATACGTTTCCAGGCAATAGAGTTACACTAGAAAAGCATAGATTAGGGGATAAGATTTATCAAATAAACTTCGAAGGCGTTAAATTAGCTAAAGAAGTCGCCGGTGATAACACTTATGTTGCCGCTTCAGTTGGTCCTACTGGTATGATTTTAGAACCTGCAGGGGATTTGAGCTTTGATAATGCCTATAATATTTTTAAGGAACAATTAAGGGCAATAGAAGATGCAGGTGCAGATATTGTTAATTTTGAAACGTTTACTGATTTAAATGAATTAAGGGCAGCTATACTAGCCGCTAAAGAGAGTACAAAACTTACAATTATTGCTTCGGTAACCTTCAATGAAAATAGCAGAACGTTATCTGGTAACTCAGCAGAGGTATGTGCGCTTGTGTGTCAATCATTAGGAGTGGCAGTCGTGGGTGCTAATTGTTCAGGCGGTCCTGATAGTTTAATTGAACCCATTAAAAGAATGTATTCGGTTGCCTCAATTCCTCTTTCAGTAAAAGCAAATGCCGGGATGCCTGCCTTAGTGAATGGAGAGGCAGTATATAACCAAAAACCAGAACAATTTAGTTCATATACCAAAGAATTTGTAGAGAATGGTGTAAGGCTGATTGGTGGATGTTGTGGAACGACCCCAGAATTTATCAGTGCGATAAAGAAAGAACTTGATGAGATTAAAGCACCAGTGTTAGAACTAAGATCTAGTTCAACCATTACCTCTGCCTATAATTATCTTGATCTTTCCAAGGACAAGGAATATTCAATTCAAGAGCTTTCGCTTACAGAAGATAAGGCAGTAAATATGGTGAAGAGCGGTGATTTTTATAACTTGTTCCGAGACTGTAAAACTGCAGATATGGATTACCTTTTAATAGATTTTGGAAATATCAAGGAACCTTTCGACATAGGGGGATTCATTAGCACCCTTAGCTTTTCAATTAAAAAACCACTCATTATTAAAGCTGAGTCAACTGAAATTCTCTACAAGTTTTTAAGATATTATCCTGGAAGGGTCGGAGTCGTTTTTTCAGATAATACGGAAACATCCTTTTCTCAATTACGACACTACGGTGCCTTAATTCTTAATGAGGAATTGGAGCCTATGACCAGCAGTTAACCACAGTATAACTCCTCAAATTAAAAACCCTCTCGTTGCCGAATCAACAAACGGCTTCGACAGGGTTTTTAATCTGTTTGGACGAATCTAAACGTGGGGAAGAACGGATTCCTAATCACCTATAGGCATAATACAAAAGTCGTCATTAAGGACGACTTTATTTTTTTGAGACGTGCTAAAAGGGATCATAACTGCATATATAGTTGTAATAGACATAAATATCATGTTTGCGGGCATGCAACCAGTTTCTCTCTGAAGGGAGGAAGTTGGATCATGAAAACATATGAAACCATAATGATTGCGATCGGGTCCTGTACTTTACTAGTTAGTTTACTCGTTTTAATTGTGGAGGTGGTAAAAGTAATTGCGAGATAAACAATTTTCTTGATAGGTAAAAAGTAGCCAGCGCCAAACCGAGCTACTTCTCACCGAGCCGATAAGGTTGCCCCTTGCCCGCACCGATAAGGATAATCCCTTATCTTTTTTTGACCTGCAATATAATTATGTCGCGTGCCACAATTGTATTACAAAAAAATAATATTTACATTAGAAGGATAACTTTTCAGTTAATGAGGAGCTTATGCTTCTCTTATTTATTGCCATGAATCTGCCCTAAATGTAATGACAGATTCATGGCACGGTCGTATACAAAACTAGAACTCGTGCTCGTTTTCGATAATCATTATTTCTTTTGTTGGATCATCACGATCCATATCTTCCGATGCATAAATAGAACTGGTCTTTTTCAAAGCACCATTCCGAATTTCATGTACTAGTATTGATAGGTTACTAACCAATCGTTTTCCTTTCCGAATCAAACCTTTACCGGTATTAACTGTTAGTTGGGTTTTGTCCTCGACATTTTGCCAAGCACTCTGCGCCTTGTCTCCGATTTGGTGGGCCTGTACGGCTAGATCTTGGCGCAATTCCACTCCGCTCTTTGGAGCAAGTAATAAGCCCATCGCTGCTCCTACAACGCCTCCAAACATTGCCGCCTTAATTACCTTAGTACCATTTTTGCTCTTGCTACTATTTCCCATCTCTTATCCACTCCTTTCAAATCATTTCGGTTTTTTGCTATGAAACAATCAATATGTCTCTATCCTGTAGACTATCCCCATTGCCTATAAGTCTATTTTATGTGCCAATACAATATACTCGACAATTGTTGGCAGTCATCGGACACCATATTTAACTTAAATGTATGCGACTGTTTCAAGAGGGCCACCACTCAACTAGCGTGGTCATATGTTTCTAGGCCTTAATTATTATATGCACACTGCAGGAAAAACGTCTCCAGATACGCAAAAGCTATCAGGAATTAACAACCAGTCAAAAGACTGTGGCTAAATTCGTGATCGATCAACCGAAAACAATCGCTCTTAATTCTGCCCAGAAAATTGGCGAGCTGACTGAAACAAGTGAAACCACGGTGATTAGATTCTGTTATGCACTTGGTTATTCTGGTTATAGTGCTCTACAGACAGAAATTAGAGAGTCGTTGCTTAATTCCGGCGAAGGGGCAGGACCGCTCAAGAACTACCGTGACACTACTGGAGAACTAATTAGTGAGAATAATCTCATCCAACGCGTAATGGAGCAAGATGTTGATTTCATTAAACAAACTCTTAGTTCGATTAATAATGAGCTGTTTACCAAAGCTGTTGACCTTATCTTACAGGCGAGAAAGATTATTGTCGTAGGGTTTAGAACATCATATGCCTTGGCCAACTGGACTTCTTTCACACTAAACCTAATTCGCGGTGACACTTCCCTCTATAGGGGCCCGATTGATAACGCCGACAGCATTATCATGGAAATGGATGAACATTGGCTGGTCATCGCCTTTTCTTTCCCACGTTACGCGGCAGAGACGATTTCTTTTGTACAGGCAGCGAAAACCAAAGGGGTTAAAGTTCTGGGGATTTCGGATGATGAGCTTTCCCCAATAGGGATTGAGGCCAATGCCTTACTTAAAGTCATTACTCCGCAGCCATCTGCTTTGAATGGTATGGCCACAATTTTCTCTCTCCTTAAAGCCCTAACTACGGGGGTGGCAGCGGCTGATTGGCCAAACGTTCAGGATCGAGTAAGGACTTACGACGGCCAATCTGGTTTTGAATTTCACATACCAACTACGGATTCTTGAAGGGTTAAATAGATTAGGAGGTAGAACCAATTGCTTTAATCTTATACAAATATCATCATTACTAGTCAAATATACTATAAATTGCCACTGCTTGTGTTATAATATAGTAGAGGTGAATGCAATGGCGAGCAATTTAATAGATATAAGTGAAGCGGCTCATCGGTTAGGGGTAACGATGATTACTCTGCGGCG
>Ga0209347_1002002_pt1 | contig 28924 bp, 26 predicted proteins | sample AutmiccommuBRH23_FD_187382 | JGI IMG/M metagenome (GOLD analysis project Ga0209347, IMG submission 187382) | Deep subsurface microbial communities from Mt. Terri, Switzerland - Autotrophic microbial communities BRH/23 (SPAdes) (version 2) | ecosystem: Environmental > Aquatic > Deep subsurface >...
GCTGCGGGAATCAGCGGAGTGCATGGTGGAGGATCGCCTATTATGGAGAAGATTGCCATTATGGCTAATTATGACCTGGAAAGCAAAAAACGCCTGGCTAGGACTTTAGCAGGAATACCAGAAAAAGAAGGGAAATAACGGTGAATTATCAACGGTGGTTAATTAAAAGGACGAACGGCATTGTTACGTTAACAGTTAATCGGCCAGAGGTACGCAATGCCTTGGATAATCTCTCTTGGCAAGAACTTGACTCGATCTTAGCTGATATTGCCAAGGATACTCAAATAAGGGTAGTCATTATAACTGGTGCAGGGCAAGAAGCTTTTGCGGCCGGAGCTGATGTAGAATGGCTTTTGACACGACCGGTCATAGAGGCTTGGGATCCAGGTGTTCAAGGGGTTCTCGATGCTTTAGAAAGTCTTCCCCAGCCAACCATAGCTGCAGTTAACGGTTATGCCTTAGGGGGTGGATGTGAACTTGCCCTAGCTTGTGATCTTCGGATAGCCAGCGAAAATGCCTGCTTTGGCTTAACTGAAATTGGGGTAGGTATTATTCCTGGAGGTGGGGGTACGCAACGCTTACCCAGGCTAATTGGAGCCACTCGTGCTAAAGAAATGATTTTTTTAGGGGTTTTGCTTAAGGCGGACGAAGCTCAACGCATCGGCTTGGTAAATCGGGTTTGTTTACAAACAGAATTGTTATCGGTAGCAGAGGAATTAGCGCTAAGACTTTTGAAAAGAGCACCGTTAGCTGTCAGAATGGCCAAACAAGCTATCAATCATGGCCTCCAAACAGATCTAAAAGCGGGTCTTGCCTATGAGAAAGCTTGTCAAGCCTTTTTGTATACAACTGAGGATCAAAGAGAGGGGATGACTGCCTTTTTGGAAAAAAGGAAACCTGAGTTCAAAGGTATATAAGTGAACTCCTATCAATTTTGTTCAGTGGTTGGAAAACGAAAAACGAGTGATAGAGAATGCTTCCCCCACGGCGAAATGGTCAGAAGCCTTTTCCACACTCGTTGCTTGATCCGACTGAAGTCCAGAGAGGAATTCAGCAGGTCTACATCTAGTTTGACACAACAGTGCATAGATTGCAAAGCTTTTTGATGTTCTGGCCAAGTGAACTCGTTCAACTAAAGTTGAACATCGAGTCTTCGGTGACGTAAGTCTCCAGTGGAGACTTACGCCGAAGGCGCTGAGCTAATGATGAATACTTTCGCGCCGTAGGATGGAGTCTACCTCCTTCGCCGCCAAGTGTTTCTATTGGGAAAGGCGGCTCGGCGATACTAATCCTCAGCGCTTAGTATTCGTTGATAGCCGTGCGCTATCGGCGATACTGTCCACCGGACACTATCGTCACTGGAGACTATCGTCACCGAAGCGGAGTACGGGGGACCACTCCCACTTGTAGAAGTGGGAGTCTCACGATAAGATGAAATCTTGATGTTTTGGGGGAAGAGTTATTTGGGTTACACCAGGTACTTCAATTAGTTGCATATGCCCTGATATATTATTTATTTTTAAGAAGGGGGCGAGAACTTGTCTTTGTCGAAATTTGACCTTGTAGACCAAGTTGTTATTGTAACCGGGGGTAGTAAAGGAATTGGTCGGGAATTAGTGTTAGGTTTGGCAGAGGCGGGAGCCAATGTGACCATAGTTAGCCGCAATCAAGAGCAATGCGAAGTTGTAGCTGATGAAGTTCGTAAGCTGGGGAGGAAAGCTCTTGCGTTATCAGCTGATGTCTCTGAGGTTTCCGAGGCGAAAAGGGTTGTAGATGAAACGGTTAGGATCTTAGGGCAGTTGGATGTTTTAATCAATAATGCTGGTATTAATTCAATTGTAGAGGCGCTAAATGTTACTGAAGGAGATTGGGATCGGGTCATCGATGTGAATTTAAAGGCTGTATTCTTTTGGGCTCAAGCCGCTGCAAGGGTGATGAAAGATAATGGCGGTGGAAAAATCGTTAATATTGCTTCGGTAGGAGGTGTGATAGGCGAAAATAAAATGGCTTCCTATGCTGCGAGTAAAGCAGGTGTAATTTCTTTAACTAAAAGTTTAGCCCGAGAATGGGGTCGTTTTAATATTTTAGTAAATAGTTTGGCTCCTGGCTACGTACGGACAGAGATGAATCAAGAGGCTCTTGGAGAAGAACATATTTACAAAAGTATAGTTTCAACAATTCCATTGCGCCGAATAGGTGAAGCAGAAGATTTAGTGGGACCTGCAATATTCTTGGCTAGTTCGGCCAGCAATTTTATCACAGGGCATACCTTGTTTGTTGATGGTGGTAGACTCACCGGTACAAAAGGTTAATTGTTTATAAAGGAGGAAACACTAAATGGAGCTAGAGAAAAATATACATGTAAACGAATGGGTTGATAACCTCAAATTCAATCGTTTCCACGCGATATTAATGATTTTAACTGGGTTATCATTATTTTTTGACGGGTTTGATTCCCAGATTATAGCCTATATAATGCCACAATTAATTAAAGAGTGGCATCTTACTCCAGTGGTTGCTGGGTCCATCGTTTCATATGGGTTCGTTGGTTTAATGATCGGGGCAGTAGGTTTCGGGATGTTATCGGACTTTATCGGACGAAAAAAGAGTTTAATGATTGCGTTATCCGTTTTTACTCTCTTTAGCGGAGCTGCTTATTTGGCGCCAAATTTCAATGTGTTTGTTACCTTGAGATTTTTTGCTGGTCTGGGGATGGGCGGTACTTTACCTATAGCTATTACTTTAGTATCAGAATTTGCACCGGCCAAAATTAGGGCCAAAGTTGTAACTGGAATGTTCGCTGGTTTTAACTTAGGCTGGGCAGGTGCAGGTTTAGCAGCTATGTCTATTATACCTAAATTCGGCTGGCGGCCTGTGTTATTAGTTGGGATGATTCCCCTCTTATTTATACCTTTCCTTGGGTTGTATCTGCCAGAATCATTACGCTATTTAGGTTCGAAAAAACGTTTTGGCAAGGCCATCAAAGAAATCAATAGGCTGGAGAGAGTAGCCGGTCTCAATCCACGAAATTGGGTTAATGAAAATGTTGTACAACCGGAACCGGAAAAGAAAGTCGGCATTAGTATCTTATTTAGTCGCAAGTTAATATTAATGACTATTTTGATTGGATTGACTTATTTCTTTGCTTTTCTGTGTAATTATGGTTTATCAAGCTGGTTACCGACTTTGTTAGTACAAAAAGGATTTACTCTTACTAAAAGCTATAGTTACGGTATCGTCCAAGCGGTAGGGGCTTCCGCCGGTGGCTTCTTGTTAGGTTACCTAATGGATAAGTTTGGACGTAAAAAAGGTCTGATCTTCTCATTTCTAGTTGGTGGAATATCCGTATGGATGTTTGGTTTCGTTTCGTCAAATGCATTTTTGCTTTTCTTAGGGGTTTTGACGGGGGCCTTTATTATGGGAGCACCTATTGCAATGCACGTGATTTGCGGAGAAATTTATCCCACACATGCCAGGGCGACCGGTGTAGGGTTTGCACTTACTGTAGGTCGATTAGGTTCCATTCTTGGTCCGATTCTTGGTGGTGTTCTATTAACAATGGGATTTAGTTTCAGTCAGTACTTCTTAATATTTGCAATTCCAGCCTTTGTTGCCGCTGTACTTGTCATGCTTTACAGGACTGATGCTAAAGGAGAAAGTTTAGAGAATATTAACACGCAAACGATCAGTCACTAAGTAAATTTATAATTATATTTATCAGAATAGTATGATAAAAAACGCTGCATATTGTCTATTGTGCAGCGGCTTATCAAGAAGTGCCTCTAGCCCTTGGGCGCCGCAGGGTTTTGAGGCACTTCTTCTGACTCTAATATAACGTTATTACTATTGAAACGGAGAGGATCAAATTGAAACTTGAAACTTTTTTAGAAGTCGCCAGTGAACTGTCAGAACTATATAATGATGAGGTTGCCGTTTCAATTCTCGATACAGAGAAGTTGTTGGCGTGGTACCCTGGACCAAATTTGAAATTAAACTTAAAAGTTGGAGATCCTGTGTTAATCGGAGGAATTGCAGAGGAAGCTCTTCGCACAGGTAAGCGTATTGTTAGGCATGTCCCTAAAGAGTTTTTAGGAATTCCAACTGTTGGTATAGGCTATCCGATCAAGGAAAAAGGCATTGTAGTTGGATGTGTAGTCATTTCTCTTTCCGTTCAAAAACTGGCTCAAATAACTTATGCTGGTGAGGAAATTTTAGCGACAGTGGAACAATTATCTGTCAACGCCGAGAATTTGTCAGCCACTTCTGAAGAACTTGCTGCCACAGTTAAAGATATGGATAGTGAAATTACCCACGTGCTTCGATCGGTTAATCATACTAATATTATAAAGGATAAAATTCATAAAATTTCTATGCAAACGAACATCCTTGGCTTGAATGCTGCGATTGAAGCCGCTAGGGCTGGCAAATTTGGACAAGGCTTTTCGGTAGTGGCTGATGAGGTGCGGAAGCTTTCCGAAACCACTAGGGTATCTACTCGGGAAATCGAGACAGACCTTAAGACTGTACAAGCCTCAGTTAATACTCTAATTGAGTCGATCAAACAGTTAGGTGAAATTACTAAAGCCCAAGCGAATTCGGCAACTGAATTATCCTTAGCTTTAGGACAGATTTGCGTTCAAGCTGAACAGCTAGTTAGACTAGGGTTATAATAGTGAACTTGTTCAGCTGAAGTCGAACATCGTATTCCCACTCTCACTAATCACTCACTGGTCAAAAAAAGGGATTAATCCTTAATATTATAGTCATTTAACTTTCTATACAGTGATGTCCTTGAAATACCCATTGTTCGGGCAATGGCGGTTCTGTTGCCTTTGTATTCACGCAGTAATTTTATAATTAATTGTTTTTCATACTGCCTAATAGACGTAAAACTAATATCCTCAGTATCTTTACACGAGACAAGTAGAGATCCCGGCAAGTTATAAGGGAGAATTGTGCTTCCATCTGCTACGTTTAGAGCACGCTCTATAACATTTTGCAATTCTCGGACATTACCTGGCCAATGATACTGTTCGAAAATCCAGATAACTTCGGGGCTGATTTCCTTGATCTTTTTGTTAAGCCTTAGATTTAATTTTTCTAAGAAATGTTGAGTAAGCACAGAAATATCGTCGTTTCTATCTCGTAGAGGTGGAATGCTAATAGCCATAACATTCAATCGGTAATAAAGATCTTCACGGAAATTGGCTAAACCGATTTCTTTTACAAGGTTCTTATTAGTTGCCGCAATTATTCTTACGTTGATTGGAATAACTTCTTTTCCACCTATTCTTACCACGGTACTTTCCTGGAGTACCCGAAGCAGAGTTCCTTGAACCTCTAGAGGCATCTCACCAATTTCGTCAAGGAACAAAGTTCCGCCGTCTGCCAGTTCGAATTTTCCAGGATTTCCTCCCTTTTTTGCTCCTGTAAAGGCTCCTTCGGCATATCCAAACAATTCACTTTCAACTAAACTCCGTGGTAAAGCAGCACAATTAATTGCTAAGAAAGGTCCATTTCTATTCTCACTTAGATTATGAATCGCTTGGGCGAACAACTCTTTCCCTGTTCCGCTTTCGCCTAAGAGTAAAACATTAGAATTACTGGCAGATGCTTGAGTGGCAAGGTTAATCGCCTCGCGAAAGAGTCTGTTATTGCCTATCAGGTCTTCAAAAGAGAAAATTGCCCTAGCTCCCGCCATTTTGTTTACCAAAGTTTTAACTAATTTCATTTCTCTTAAAACTAAAACCAACCCAGTGATCTGGTAGTCTGGGGACAAGATAACCTTAGCAGTGACCGTAAAATTACCCTGGTCAATGAGGAAGGTTTCCTCAACATGCATTTTTAGATACCCGGGTTGAAAGTACTTTTTAATCTTGTCTAAAAGCGGATGCTCTAGACCCAACACTTCTTTCAATGGTTGACCAATTATTAAATCAATCGGTTGTGTTCTTTTAAGAATTTTCTTTGCATTCACATTAATATGGCTTATTGTTTTGTCGTTGTTTAGGGCAAGAATTCCTTCGTCGATCGATTCCATAATTGCGGTTTTATAACTATCCGAGATAACTACTGCTTGAAGTGATTTCAGCATCTTTAGGCTATTTTGAATAGCGTTCACTGCCGCAACAACCATCCCTAAAGTATGAGAATGAACTTTATCGTATTCGCCAGTTATAGACAGAACCCCAATAAGTTCGTTATTCTCGTCAAATATTGGTGCGGATGAAGAAGTCCAGTCTCCGGCAGTGGAAAGATAGTGTTCGTGGGCAAAGACCTGAATTGGCTTTTTATGAACGAGGCATAAATGGATTGCATTTGTTCCTGTTACTGTTTCTGTCCAGAGATCTCCTACATGAACTCCCGCCTTTTTGTCTATCTCGTTACCCTCAAAATGTAATATCATTCCGTTCTTACTGGCCAGAGAAATTAGAAAACCCGAGTCATGAACAAAATCGTTTAGCTCCCTCATACTTGGAACACAAGTTGCTATCAATTTTTGATTCGCTTCAAGCTCTTTCTCTATGATATGCAGAGGAGCTTTATTGAGCATCCTTTTGTTGGGAGCTAAGCCGGAGGCCTGGCAACGTAACCAAGATTCCGCGATTACAGGCCGGATTGATGAATCGATGTGACCAGTGGTGATAAAATTTTGCCACGTATTTTTTATTTGCTCTCTACGAGTTTCAACATTAATCATGTACTCTCCTTATTATACTAGCGCTAATGCAGTTTGAACCCCTTTCAATGTTTCAAAACTGAACACTCATTATAAGTATAAGTTATCACCATTTGTTTGTAAATTCGCTTTTTTCAGATAGCAATGATAGGACAACGGAAAGAAGCTTCCTCCCATTAGAAATCTTACTGCAACAAGTGGTAAAGAAGTAAGCCCTGTCCGAAGACAGAGCTTACTTCTTGGCGAAAAACAATCAGGGCTAGTACACTAGGGTTAAGGTAACCGACTGTAACCATGTCTTACTTTCCAGAGATAATACTTTTCAAACATAAGTTTACTAATATCGTAAAAGGGGTTTGGTAACACTATGGAAAACCTACGCGGTTTAAGTAAACTATCCGTTATACTCAGCATTTCTTTGTCACCAGCATCCATTATACAGAGCTCCGGGATCTTAGCCATCGGCTTCACTTCTAGCTTATTATTCCCGTTTAGTAATCTCACGATGTTTTCCGCAGCAGTTTTGGCGGATTCATCGGCAGCATATCCAGTCTTCGGCACACCAATAGGTACTGGAGTTCTAAACTTAATGGGGAGATCTGCAGCCATACCAACTCCGAAGATACTTGGGTATTTCTTATGTTGATACGTATTGTTAACCGGAATAAAGGCATCTACCGTTCCTAACCCAGTAGAATTTCGGACGACCTTAGCCCCTTTAAACATAGGCATAATCATCGAAAACTTGTAGGGAATGCTTTGTCTGCTTTTAAGAATAATATTTTCGCTGGAAATCTCTTGGATCTCTGCGTTCGTTATATAGTTTATCTTGAATATGGGTAACAGTTTTTTCAGAATGAAGTTACTTCCTGTAATTCCTCCTATTCCCAAATGTCCTAAGAAAGGCTCAGGGGTAATGAAGGTAATGTCCACTTTCTTCCGAATACCGAGGTCTCGGCATCGCTTCTCTAAGTTAAACAGGAACTCGTAAGCGGGCCCAGTACACTGAGAACCTGGAGTAGAGCCGATTACTACCGGTCCCGGGTCCTTAATAAATTCTAACCACCGTTTACGAGTTTCCAGCGCTGTTTCAGGGGTGACGATGAACGATACGTGACTGTTTAATCCTAAACCTGTTATTTGGTCAAAGATCCATTCTGAGCCGGTTGCAATTATTAGATAATCATACTCAAAGTCTTTGTCTCGGCATCGGATAACCTTATCTTCCACTAAAATTTCAATGATTTCTGTACAGATGAATTTAATCTTTGCTTTAGTCACTACAGGTTTTAAAGGTACCGTAATATCCCTGAGCTTCCTTTTCCCAAAGGGTATCCAGATCAGCGAAGGAACAAACAAGAAATTGGAAGATTTCGAAATCATGATGACCTCATGGTCATGACCTAATTTTCGCCGAAGTTCTAAGGCACTGGTGAGACCCGCAAAGTTACCCCCTACAACGATAATTCTAGCCATAGTTAACCCCCTATTCCGAAGTTAATCAAATTCTTACAAAATTTGCGATTCAACTCTTGCAAAGCAACATTTCGACTTCCTCTCAGTTTTTCCAACCCTGGCTAAATATATTTACATGACATGTTATACACTAGGAAAATGTCAAGGAGCTCCACGTCAAAACGCGAAGCCCCTTTTGGATTTCATTCTTCTTCAGGCTAAATGACCATCTAGCCAAGCAATGACATCATTCATTACTTCTTCTCGATTAGTTTCATTAAGCATTTCATGCCTGCCATCTTTATAAAGTTTATAGGTTACATCTTTGATGCCGATACCTATATATGTATTATAAAGCCTAACAATCCCTTTACCATCTTTCCCAACTGGATCCTTATCTCCAGAAAAAATGTAGATAGGTAACTCTTTGGGTACCTTGTCAAGGTTAGTATTTTTCTCTATTTCTTTGAGTCCTATTATAAAATCATAAAAAAACCCCCCACTAAATATGGTACCGCAGAAAGGATCGTTAATGTACTTATCAACTTCAGCAGAGTCTTTGCTTAACCAGTCAAACTTCGTTCTATTTGGCATAAAGGCCTTGTTATAGCTTCCAAATAACATTTTGTCTAGTTTTTTACTTTTTGCTTGTCTGCCATTTATTATAACTTCAACTTTGGCAATAAATTGCGCTATATGAAGAATAATTCCTTGCTTGCCATTAGACCCTGATAAGATAGCCCCTTTTAATTCCTGGCCATATAGCATAATGTACCTCTGAGTCACGAAGGAACCCATGCTGTGTCCCAATAGAAATAAAGGTAAATTAGGATTCTCTTTATTAATAATTCCACTTAATTGATGAAGATCTTCTACTAGCCACTTAAACCCTTCTGTTTCAGCCAGATACCCTACATTTTCAACCGTTTTTGCGGTTTTCCCATGCCCTCTATGATCATTTATGTAGACAATATAACCATTATCCGTCAGTCTTTTGGCAAATCTCTCATATCTGGCCCCAGTTTCCGCCATACCATGAGCTATTTGAACGATTCCTTTAAGCTCAACCTTGTCCTCCGGCATCCACTGATTAACAAATATCTCTGTTCCCTCTTTCGATCTAAAAGTAAACTCTTTTTCGTACATATGATTTCCCCCAGTATTTTTTCTAAACTAGGACAAAATTCTGTACTCACCCTAATTCTCCAGAATCCAATATATCCCTTTTCCCCGGAAAAGGCAAGATCCTGAAGAATGCAACGCCCCGCACCATTTTGATAGTGATGCGGGGCTTGTTGTTAGATGCCTCGTCTATGCTAAGCCTAGTAAGTACACTGCCTGAGCTATGATGAAACATACTGAGAATGCAATCACAGTGGGGATTATGAAACCTAAAAAGGTCCACTTTTTACTTCCTGTTTCTTTGTATATACTGATTAAGGTTGTCGCACAGGGCCAGTGTAGAAGGGCAAAGAACATCATATTGAAAGCGGTTAGCCAAGTCCAGCCGTTAGCAAGCAGAACTTTTTTCAATTCGAATAAGCTCTCAAACTCAGTCAATTGTCCTGTAGCAAGATAGCTCATGAGTAGGATGGGTACCACGATTTCATTTGCGGGTAACCCTAAGATAAAGGCCATAAGGATAAAACCGTCAAGTCCAATGGCCTTGGCAACAGGATCAAGAACCCCAGCGATATAGGCAATAACACTAACGTCACCGATGTAGACATTCGCCAGAATCCAAGTGAGCGCACCAGCTGGGGCAGCTACAACGATTGCCCGTCGCAAAACAAAGATTGTACGGTCAATAATAGAACGATAGAAAACGGAACTGATCTTAGGCTTGCGATAAGGAGGCAGCTCCAACACCAAAGATGAGGGCTCTCCTTTAAGAATCGTTTTAGACAAGGCCCACGACACAGCAAAGGTTACCGCTACTCCAAGCAGGACCAAGAGTGTAATCATGCCCGCCGCTTCAAGTGATTGCGACAAGGCGAGTGCACTGGTCATGAAGATCGAAGAGATGGCGATTAATGTGGGAAAACGTCCATTGCAGGGGACAAAGTTATTGGTTAAAATGGCAATCAAACGTTCTCTGGGAGAATCGATAATCCGTGCGGACACGACCCCTGCTGCATTACACCCAAAACCCATACACATTGTCAAGCATTGTTTCCCGCAAGCTTTCGCTTTCTTAAACATGTTATCAAGGTTAAAGGCCACTCGTGGAAGATAACCTAGGTCTTCAAGGAGAGTGAATAAAGGGAAAAAGATAGCCATTGGGGGAAGCATAACAGCGACAACCCATGCCAAGGTTCGGTACATTCCTAAGACTAACACGCCATGCAGCCAGGCAGGGGCTTGAACCAACTGAAACCATTCAGTAAGAACATCTTGAAAGGCAAAGAGCACATTCGCAATCATTTTCGAGGGAAAGTTCGCACCAGCGATGGTAATCCAAAACACCGCTCCTAACAAGAGTAACATAAGTGGATACCCAAACACACGGGAAATTACAATGTTATCAATCTTATCTTTCCAACTCTTCTCTATAGAGTCTTCCCGTAATACTACCCGATGGGCAAGCTTTTCAGTATAAGCGAAGATATCAGTAACAACACGGTCAGCGATGGGTGTCCCTGAAGATAAACGGATTGATTCGGTTTCGGAGTAAATCTTCAAAAGGGGATCCATTTGATCCAATCGTGAGACTCCCACTTCTACAAGTGGGAGTGGTCCCCCGTACTCTGCTTCGGTGACGAAAGCCTCCTGTGGAGGGTTTTGCCGAGCCGCCCTTTCCTGATAGGAATCCTTAGCGGCGAAGGAGATAGACTCCCCCACCGAAGTCTCGATGTTCAACTTTAGTTGAACGAGTTCACGGAGTGTGGTCATAATGTGAATTCACTCCCTTGCTGTTGAAGTACCGCCATTTGCTGATTATGTATTGTAGCATAACGGCTGATGGTCTCAATAAAAGAAACGTCACTATCTAACAGACGAAGTGCCAACCATTTTGGATTTAATACTCTGGCTAAGCCTAGCTCTTCAACCTTAGGCAGAAGTGCACAAATTGCTTGTTCAACCTCTTCGGAATAGACAACCTGTTTCGGCCAGGTCTTTTTTTTCTCTACGACCATTGTGTAGACAGCATTTTGCAGTTCTTGTAGTCCTTCTCCATTCCTTGCTGCCGTGGGAACAATAGGTACACCAAGTTCTTTTTGTAGTTCATCAAAGTTTATGCTTAGCTTCTTTTTCCTGGCTTCATCAACTAAGTTTACACAAACAATGACCTTTGATGATATCTCCATCACTTGCAAGGCTAAGTTAAGATTTCGTTCGAGAGAAGTCGCATCAAGTACGACTATGGTTGCATCGGGTTGGCCGAAGCAGATAAAGTCCCTGGCAATCTCTTCTTCAACAGTGTGAGCTAGCAAAGAGTAGGTACCCGGCAAATCGACCAGCAAAAATGATTTATTCCGATATGAGTAAATTCCTTGTGCATTATCCACTGTTTTTCCTGGCCAGTTGCCCGTATGTTGATGTAAACCGGTAAGCGCATTAAACACTGTACTCTTCCCGACGTTTGGATTTCCGGCGAGTGCTATCACGTACTGTGCACCAGTCGTTCTGATCCCAAAGTGTTCCCGCATAACACGACCTTGACCTTTAAGCGCATTAGAACGGTCCCCCATTTTTAACTTCATGTTTTTCACCCCAAAGATATTTTTTAACAATCTGGTAAGGTCTTATCTAAACTTTGAGTCAACGGAAATCAGGCTGGCGTCTCCGCTGCTCAATGCAATTACGGAATCGCGGACTAAATACGCGATTGGATCTCCGGCAGATAATATTGTCATTTTACGTAACTCTCCTTTCTAGGATTGTTAGACTAAGGCAACTTTTGACCAATACCTTATTTTGAGGTTAACTATGGTTCTAAAATACTGTATTAAACCTAGAAGTGAAGTGTTACCTTGACGTTCAACTTTAGTTGAACGAGTTCACTTTTAGTTTCTATTGTAGCAAACTAATGATTTGGAATCGCTTCATACGTGTAAAAAACCAGGTTTAAAGTATGAGTTGGAAAGTTCTGAGATGCTTCCACCAAGCATATGTATTAGTGAAATTGGACAAGGACCCTTATTCAGCTCCCAAAGTAAGATACACTAAAAGCCGAGGGGCCCCGGCCCTTTTGCTTAGCTTTTTCTTGATACTTTATAAAATGTCGGTGATGTTTGGACAAGGGTAACTAAGGTGAAGCAAAGGAAGTGTCATACATGCTAACACCTAGCTTAGAGGATTATTTAGAGGAGATATATCGGTTTTCGTTATCGCTTGATACGGTTCGGGTAACGGACATCAGTAAAAGGCTTAAAGTTGCTTTGCCATCAGTAACTAAAGCCCTCTATAAATTAAGAGATGAGAGTTACATAAATTACGAACGCTATGGCGAGATCAAACTTACAAATAAAGGAAAAGAATTTGGGTACTACTTAGTAACGCGGAACCAATTGCTGCAGGAGTTTCTTGCCCTAATATGCAGCAAATGTAACTTTGCAGTAGAGGCCGAAGCCATGGAACATTACCTTTCAACTGCAACAATTGATGCCATCAAAACTCTGGTAGAGTTCTTGAAAGGCAATCCGTCTTGGCAACAAGCCTTTAACGATTTCATGGCTTTAAAAAACTAGCCATGATCAATACTTCTTTTTTTACCCTGAAGATATTTATCCAACCGTAAGACTCCCACTTCAAGTGGGAGTAGGACTGGAGACTTACGTCAGCGAAGTCTCGATGTTGAACTTTAGTTGAACGAGTTCACTCACGTTAAAGTCCTATAATAATGTTGAGTTCATGTAAATCAGGCTAGCATCTTCGCTACGCAATGCAATTACGGTATCACGGACTAAATAAGCAATCGGATCTCCGGCCGGAGCTTTCCCAATACAGGTAAGAGCAGTCCCTGGGACAATACCAAGGTCAAGGATTCGACGACGAAGTAACCCTTTCACGTCCAAGTGTACAACGTTAGATTTTTCACCAAGCTTTAGTGTGGTTAATGGCACAGGTAAAATTGTCATTTTACGTAGCTCTCCTTTCAAGGATTGTTAGACTAAGGCAACTTTTGAAACAATACCTTATTCCGAGGTTATCTGAAGGTCTGAAATATAGTATTAAAGTTGAGAGCGGAGGGTTACATCAGCCTCGTTAGTAATTTTTGCCTAATAACTAATTACAACAAACTAGAAGAAGCTCCAGACCATAATCTGGAGCTTCTCTAGTCAGTCCATTCTCGATGTTCAACTTTAGTTGAACAGTTCACTCACCGTGAATTGCACGCTTACGAAGCTCCCCGATCATGGCAGGTACCTCAATGCTCATCGGGCACCTTTCCACACATCTGCCGCAACGTAGGCAAGAATAAGCCAACGGAGTTGCTTTTTCCATACCACCGGCAACAAATGCTGTCCAGATCGTGCCTATCCCGCCCATATAGATATGCCCAAAGTGTCCTGCTGTCACCTGAAAAACTGGACACTCATACATGCATCCGCCGCAACGCAAGCAGTTCAAGGCCTGGCTGAATTTCTCTTGCTTTGCCATCTCACTTCGACCGCTGTCAACAAAGATTACATAGAATTCCTTGGGACCATGTGCCCCATAGGTCGTTACTTTCTCGATGTCGCCTGTCTTGCTCGGACCGCTAACAATATTGACATAACCTGGTATACCATACTGAGCATAGCGCCAAGTCACCTCGGCGACTTTCATAGCATCCTGGAACGTTGGCACTAATTTTTCTATTCCCACAATCACGATATGGACCGGGGGAGCACCGGTAGCCAGTCGCACATTTCCTTCATTTTCGATAATAACCATGGCGCCTGTGTCCGCTGCCACCACGTTAGCTCCACTGATCCCGATATCCGCTGTAAAGTACTTCTCGCGCATGAACTCTCTTACTGCCTTTACCTCTTCAGCAATGTCAGGCGGAACTTCTTTCCCAAAGAACTTGCTAAAGACCTCAGCCACTTGTTCACGGGGTACATGAATAGAGGGTGAGAGAATGTGCATAGGACGTTCCTTACGGAGTTGCAGGATAAACTCACCCAAATCTGTCTCCCAAACCTCATTACCATTGTCCTCAAGATACTGACGCAGATGGAGTTCTTCCCCCAGCATACTTTTCCCTTTAACGACCGTTTTATTGCGGCCAATAATTCCGAGGGCAATTTCCAAAGCGGCTTGATGATCCTTAGCGTAAAAAGCTTTTCCTTTGTTACGCTCTACGGATGCCATCGCCTGTTTCAGCAATTCGTCTAGGTTAGCCACAGACTGGGATTTGATCTCCCGCACTTCCCTAGCTAATTCTGGTGTATGCTGAAAACGCTCCATAGTTTCGGCAACCGTATCACGGTAGGAGCCTACCGCTCGGGTCATAGCCTTTTGAATGTTAGTGTCTTCACAAGCTGAATTAAGAGACTTGGCATAATCGACAAAGTCCTTTCTTAGATCAACTGTCATGCTTCAGCCCCCCTATATAGAAATTCGATTAAATCTTCGATTATGGCCGAATCTTCTTTGGCTCGACCACCCTCCAAGGCTGACAAACAATACGGGCAGGAAGTCAGGATATGCTCAGACCCACTTTCCTTCAACTCGTTCACGCGGCGTGCTCCAATGACATGTGATAACTCGGGAAACAGAATTTTAATAGGACCACCACAACAGGTCGTCCATTCCCGACTGCGAGGAGTCTCTTTTACTTCTACTCCAACACTCTCCAGAATATCTCTTAATTCTTGGTGGATGCCTAACTCTCGGGCCAAGCGGCAAGAATCATGAATTACGACCGCTCCTGAAAATTTGATCCTAGCCAACTTAGCCCGACGTTGCCAAACTAGATCAACAAAGGTAAGAACTTCTAAGTTAAAACCCTCGACCATTTTTGGATAGACAAACTTAAAAACTTCTGCAGCATGCGGAGAGAGGCAGACGATAGTTTTAGCTCCGCTCTTTTTAACCACCTCTACTACTTTTTGAGCATACTCCTTCATATCTTTCGAATAGCCTAGTTCATAAAGCAAAGCACCACTGTACAATTCTTTATTTCCTGCATAACAGAACTCGTACCCGAGCCCTTGGAGCACCTTTGCCGCCTTAAAGCAAACTGAGTTATACCTTTCTTTATCCTTAGCCAGTACCGAGGCGTAGATCTTTTCTGCGTTGATTCCGGCCTTATTTAGCATATTTCGTACGCCCATCATCATGGAAAAAACCTTACTACCCTGATCGATATGGGTTATCGTTTTTACCAAAGAGTCGATGAAGGGGAGTAACTGATATTCCCCGCCTGTATAAAATAGTAATTCCCCTCTAACTGGCAAATCAAGTCCTTTGGCCCAAGCGGCAGTCTCTGACCCTTTTAAGGCCAGCGGATTACCATGCTTAATAATATTGTCGCTGATAATATCCAGCACTGCTGGCATCTTCGTTTCCATAACAATTCTCAATTCCTTCCCAGTGAAATCGTTCAGCTAAAGCTGAACATCGGGGCTTCAGATACGATAGTCTCCAGTAGACGAATACTTTCGCGCCGCAGGATGGATTCTAATTGGTCCAACGCCGCCAAGGATTGCAAGAAGGGACCCAAAAAGTATGTAACGTAAGTTACACTTTCTGAAAATACAAGAAAGCGCGCATCGGTCTCCTCTGCACGCACCTTAAATGTTCCTTTACACCTTGCTCGAAAATCGCGAATGTGGCTACCTCCTGTAGTATAATTAAAAATCCAAGTAAATGTAAACCCTAATTTCCTATGTATTATGTATTCCTCGACACATTTCGATAAACTAAATTGTAACGTGGTACAAAAAATCAATCTTCTCTCCATAAATTACCAATAAGGAATTAATTATCGTTTAAAAGGCTGGTGGAGTTATGGCCGAAATGAATACCAGGTCCTCTGTACCGATGCTCCAAATCTTATGGGGAATACCGGAATAGTAATAGATACTGTCTCCTTCTTCTAAAATTTGAAGGTCATCCCCGATTTGAATTTTCATCTGTCCCTGTAGCACCAAAATGTTCTCTTCTCCGGGATGAGTTAACGGTACGTCACAGGTTACGGCGCCTGGTTCTAACCGCGCCATCATCATCTCCAAACTTCTGTTCAAATCCGGAGACAATAATTCAAACGTGAGATGCGAGTCTGGAAATTTTAAAACTTTACGCTCATTTTTTCTTACAACTGGGCTTGATTCGTCTTCTTCCATCAGAAAGTAAAATATAGGCACATCGAGGGCATGCGCAATTCGTCTTAAAGAAGTAATGGAGGGATCTGTAAGGCCCCGCTCTACTTGACTCAAGAAGCCTTGCGTTACCCCAGTCCTTTTCGCCAAATCCTTTAGTGTCAGTTGTTTCTCCATTCTTTTAGTGCGAATTTTGTCGCCCAGCATCATATACCACTCTTTCCTGTACCAGTTAGTTTTATATTTTTCTGGAGTGTCCCTTCTCGACATACGGCATCTAGCTAGCCATCCTTGGTCACATTTTCACTCTGTAAAAAGCTTAGTAAAGCTGTTTTTATAAACATTGACAAGGCCTTTATCCGTTAACCTGATTTCGGGAATTACAACCAGCGACAGCAACGACATAGTCATAAAGGGCGAAACAAGTGGCGAGCCAAGCACTACCCACGCAGCGGAAAGCTCGCCGAGAGCATCGGCAACCTCCTGAGCCGATAAATCGCTCATTAGACCGGCAATCGGCATTTTTAAAAGTGCCAGAACCTTTTCCCCTTCTACCGCCACCATGCCGCCGTCATATTCAACTAATTTATTTGCCGCAAAAGCCATTTCGGCGTCACTCATCCCTAACACAATTAGATTGTGGGCATCGTGCGCATAAGTTGACGCGACCGCGCCCTTTTTCAGACCAAAGCCATGAGCAAAACCAACGCTCATTCCGCCTTCTGAAATATGCCGGTTAATGACCGCAACCTTGCAGATGTCTTTTTCTGTTGCAAGCTCAACTCCCCCATTTCTAACCGGCAGGGCTTCGACCATTTCGGTAGTCAGCACATTAGAGTTATGAGCGCCGATCACCCTTACCTTTGCGGTCTCCTTGCCGTGGGGTGCTTTCACAATAAAGTCGCTCGGCAAAATCTTGCGGGTTATTTTCACTGAAGCCCTGAGCTGCTCCGGATATACGTATCCTCCGACAGGCACTGTGAGTTGGCCTTTTTCCGCCACAAGCTCCCCGTTGATGATCACTTTTTCAACCTTGACCTGAGCTAAGTCGCTCAAAATGTTGATGTCAGCAAACCGACCCGGTGAAATCGAACCGATATCGCGTTCCATGCCGAAGCAACAGGCGACGTTGAGAGTTGCCATCTGTATTGCCGTCACTGGCCTCACACCCTTGGAAACCGCGAGTCGAATAATATAATCCAGGTGCCCGCACTTTAAAAGGGTGTCGGCATGTAGATCATCGGAAACAAGCAAAGCAAGCCTAGTATCAATCTTCTGCTCCGTAATTGCTTTGATGACTTCGGGCAGATCATCCCAGGCAGAGCCTTCCCTAATCATCGCATACATGCCGAGCCGCATTTTAGCGAGAGCTTCACGCGCACTGGTAGATTCATGACAGCAGCTAATTCCTGCCGCGATATAAGCGTTTAACGCAGCACCTGTATCTGCCAGCGGGAAATGGCCGGTAACCGTCTTGCCCGCCTCAAGCGTTTTCTCCACCTTTTCGCAGGTTTGCGGGTCACCGGACAAAATGCCGGTATAATTCATCATCTCACCAAGCCCCGCGATGCCTTCCCAGTTCAGCGTATTTTGTATATCCTGAGTCGTTATTGTACTACCTGTATTTTCAAGACCAGGCGACGCAGGCACGCAGGACGGTATGGTTGTAAAAACGCGCAGCGGCGTTGCCGCCCCGTCTTTCATCATGGCGACCATGCCGTCAAGGCCAGCAACATTGACGATCTCATGCGGGTCCATAAATATTGAAGAAGTTCCATGGGGAATAGTAGCTTTCGCGTACTCTCCCACAGTCATCATGCTGCTTTCCACATGCAGATGGCCGTCAATAAAACCGGGTACCAGATACATCCCTTGCGCGTCAACAATAACCGTTTTATCACCAACGGTCATTGCTGCATCCCCTACAAGCGCTATCCGCCCGAACTTTACGGCAACATCTGTGTTTGGCTGAATTTCTCCAGTAAAAACATTGACAAGCGTACCGTTTTTAATAACTAAGTCAGCCGTTAGTTTCCCTTGCGCTGTTGCTGTAAGCTGCCTTCCGACTTCCCACAGCTTATATCTCTTGTTCAAGTAAATCCCTCTATCCATCACATGTTTAGCGTTCCTCGCGCGAATACGGAATTCCGAGCGCAGCGGGTGTTCCTGAGCGCCGGTTTTTTGTTTCCCCGGTGGTAAGGACCAAGACGATAAATGTAAAAACATAAGGCAGCATCTGCAAAAAATTGGATGGAATCATAACACCCAAGGCTTGAAGGTGCAACCCCAAGGAGGCAATGACACCGAACAGCCAGGCACCCAATAGAGCACGACGTGGATCCCAGACAGCGAAGATGACGAGGGCGACCGCAATCCAACCGCGACCGGCCGACATGTTTTCCACCCAAGAAGTAGAATAGGCTAGCGATAGATACGCACCACCCGCGCCAGCGAGCATACCTCCAACAATCACAGCAGTATACCGGACGAAAAAGATGTTGTGTCCCAGAGCGTCGACTGCCGATGGATTTTCACCTGCTGCCCTGAGAAGAAGTCCCGCCTTTGTTTTATAAAGGACAAACCACAGGATGACAACTAAAGCCACGCTGAGGTAAACCATAACATCCTGAACAAAAAAAATTTTACCAAGGACTGGAATTTGAGAGAGAATTGGGACGACAACAGGCTTAAAAGTCGAGGTGGGTGGAATTCCCACTAAGTTTCGTCCAAGGTAGGCAGACAGGCCCGTACCGAAAATAGTCAGCGCAAGACCGCTTGCCACCTGACTCGCCCGGAAACCGATGGTAATAACCGCATGAATGAGCGCCATAAGTCCGCCCGCTATCAAGGCAACTAACAGGCCCAGCCATTTATTTTCTGTATAGGTACCCACGTAAAAAGCGCTTACAGCCCCCACGAGCATCATGCCTTCAACACCTAAGTTTAGGATACCGCCACGCTCGGCGATGACTTCACCAAGAGAGGCATATAAAATCGGAGTGCCTGCAACGACTCCAGCAGCAAGGATGGCGATGATATAATTTAAATCCATACCATCATACCTTCTTTCTTACCAAACGGTAATTGTTAAAGACTTCGCCAGCTAGTACGAAGAATAGAATTGAGCCCTGAAACATGGACACCATACTCGACGGAAAACCGGAGGTCCGTAGACTGAAGCCGCCAACCATCAGCGCGCCCATCAGAAAGGAAACGAGTACGATACTAAAGGGATTCAGCCGGGCAAGGAGAGCAATAAGTATGGCGGTGTAACCATAGCCCGGAGATATCGTCTGCTGCAACCTGTGAAGTACGCCTGAAACCTCAGCCATTCCAGCAACTCCCGATATGGCCCCACTTAAGAACATAACTTTCAAGACATTTTTGACGTAACTCATCCCAGCATAATCGGCCGCCTTGCGGCTGGAACCGCTGACAGAGATCTCATATCCCCACTTTGAATATTTGATCAGGAAGAACATCGCTATCGCAATAATCACTACGAGAAAGATGGCGTAACTGATACGGGTGTTGCCGAAAACAGGAAGGGTTGCGCTCTCTGGAAATTGTTTCGTGAGCGGAAAATTGTTTCCCTTCGGGTCTTTCCAAGGACCATAAACGAGATAGGCCATCCAGAAATAGGCCACATAGTTCATCAAGAGAGAGCTGATGGTTTCGTTAACATTCCAGAAGGCCTTCGGAATGGCCGGAATCATAGCCCAAAGCCCACCGCAAATAGAGCCCGCCAGCAACATTAGTGGCAGCATGATTAGGGTTGGCAGATTTGAAAAAAACAGAGCGAAATAGGCTGCCCCAAAAGCGCCCATATAAAATTGGCCTTCTGACCCGATGTTCCACAATTGCATACGGAAAGCCAGTGAAACAGCGAGTGAGCAAAGTGCCAGCGGAATCATTTCAACAAGCGTTTCACTGAGGCCATAGATTGAACCGATAGAGGATTGAAGAATCTCACTGTAGAGCTTCAAAGGGTCTTTTCCTGTGATCAACACAAAAAGTCCCGCAAAGAGCAGCCCCAGCACAATGGAGGTTAAGGAGATGCCGAACTTCTTCAGCGCAGAGCTTGTATTTGTTTTTTTAATCTCCCAACTACCCAACAGTTTAAGCTTCATGAAGATCTACCTTTCTTTTGCCGGCCATCATCAGGCCGATTTCTTCACGCGTTGTTTCACTCGGATTGACAACGCCCATGATTTCACCTCCGTGCATTACGATGATGCGATCCGTCATGGAAAGAAGGTCCTCCAGATCCTCTGAAATAAGGAGCACTGCCTTACCCTTTTCACTCTGCTCTATCAGTAGTCGTTTGACATAATCAGTCGCACCGATATCAAGACCACGCATCGGATAGACGGCGACAATTAGTTTGGGGTCGGAATCTATTTCACGCGCCAGCAACAGCTTCTGGATGTTTCCACCTGACATCATTTTAACTGGGTTAGAAGTACTCGCTAACCTAACGTCAAACTTCTGGATCAGTCGATCGGTATCCTTTCTAACTTTATCCCACTGAATAAAGCCGCCAGGATATTTGCGATAACTATTAAGCGCTATATTTTCATACGCATTCAGGTCCGGTGCAAGCCCGGTTGTCATGCGATCCTCCGGCACATAACTAATACCGAGATCAATTCGCTTTTTACGACCGCATTTTGTGCAGTCCTTTCCGTAAAAGGAAAGGCTTCCTTCCTTGACGGAACGTAGGCCTGCCACTGATTCGGCAAGCTCTTTCTGGCCGTTTCCGTCAACGCCCGCAACCCCAAGAATTTCTCCGCGATATATATCAATTGAAATGCTTTTCAATTTCAGCAAACCACTGTTGCCCAAAGCCGATACCTTGTTTAATGAAAAAATTACTTCTTTTTTCTGGAAGGGTTTCTTTTCCAGCAGATCACTTATATTTCTGCCTACCATCATTTTGGCAAGCTCTTTTTCAGTCGTTTTTTTGGAATCAACAGTACCAATGGATTTACCATCCCGCAGAACAGTGATGCGATCTGTATTTTCCAAAACCTCATTCATTTTATGAGAAATGAGGATCACTGATTTCCCACTTTTGATCATTTTTAAAAGCGTCTCAAACAGTGCATTTGCTTCCTGGGGCGTTAGGACAGCGGTCGGTTCATCGAGTATCAAAATCTTGGCACCAAGCAGGAGCAATTTGATGATTTCCACCCTCTGCTGCTCACCAACCGAGAGTTGCCAAAGTTTTGCCTTTGGATCTATAGTAAGTCCAAAAGCTTCTGATTGCTTAATTATTTGCTGCTCGATCTCCTTGAGGTTATAAATCTGTTTCAAATCCTTGATGCTAAGCATGACGTTTTCCGCTACTGTAAAAGGCTGAACAAGCTTGAAATGCTGGTGCACCATACCAATGCCGTAGTTGACAGCATCCTTTGGCGACGAAAAATCAGTTTTATTACCTTCAATATAGATCTTGCCCCCGTCGGGACGATAGAGACCTGTGAGTACGCTCATCAACGTACTTTTCCCCGCCCCGTTCTCACCCAGCAGAGCGTGGATTTCGCCAGCGTTAACGTCAAACGAAACCTGATCATTGGCTAGGATGCCCGGAAATTCTTTGCTGATTTTACGCATTTCCACCATGGGTGTTTTTACCATTGATCTCTCACCCTTTCAACATTACCACAAACCGGCGAGGGTCTCGCCGGTTTGTGGAACGCCGTCATTTTTCATTTCAATGGGGACATGCCTTAAGGTGTCCCCTGACCTTAATTAATCGATTACGATTTAGGAATTGTTCCCGAGACGCCTTTGACAAACCAATTGATGGAAAGGAGCAGATCATCTTTAGCTATTTCGCCTTCTTTAACCTTCACTGCACCGCTCTGATCTAAGACCGGTCCTGTGAAGGGATCGAATTTACCAGCCACAATATCTTGTTTTTTGGCATTTACGAGGGCTTGGAAATCTTTGTCGACCTTAGCGCTGAACGGAGTTATATCAATAATTCCACCGTCTTTAATTCCGCCAAAGTATTGGGTGGGTTTCCAAGTTTTGCTCTCAACTTGCTTGACAACGTCTACGAAATAGGGACCCCAGTTGGATACATCCCCAACAAGGATAGAATTAGGTGCGAATTTTGACATATCGGAATCATGACCGACGGCTAGTACACCCCGATCCTGTGCTGTCTGAGCAAACGTCGGAGAATCAACATGCATCGCCAGCATATCTGCACCTGCGTCAATCAGACTGTTGGCAGCTGTTTTCTCGGTCGGGGGATCGTTCCAAGAATTTGTCCAAACAACCTTAACTTGGACTTTAGGGTTAACCGACTGAGCGCCAAGAGTTAAAGCGTTGATATTACGGATGACCTCAGGTGTGCCGAACGGCGCTATGAAGCCAATGACATTAGTTTTTGTGTATTTGCCTGCCACCATGCCGGTCAGATAACGGGCTTGATAGTCGCGATTAAAATAGGTTCCTAAATTGTCGGTGGTTTTGTAGCCACTGCAATGCTCAAAGATAACATTTGGGAATTTTTTGGACACGTTAACCATGTAATCCATGTAACCATAGCTGGTGCCAATCACGATATTGTAACCCTTTTGGGCAAAATCCGTAAAAACACGTTCACAATCTGCAGTCTCCGGAACGTTCTCAACAAAAGCTGTTTCAACGTTCTTCATATTTGCTTCGAGGTATTTCCTCCCCTGATCCTGGGCATAAGTATAGCCGAAGTCACCTACTGGCCCAACATAAACAAAAGCAACCTTGATTTTTTCCTTGGCAACGTCAGCCGCGGGTTGAGCTGGTTTAGTTGGTTCTTGCTTAGTACCACAGCCAGAGATGATTAGCAGTAATGATACCAACAAAGCGATTAGAATTGTACTTCTCCGTTTAAACTTCATTCTTCTTTCCTCCTACTTTCTTCTCGTTTATATTGTCACGCTAAGGAAAAGTGTCTTTCCTCAATCGGCATGACCTTCATAACCTTTCCTTCATAAAGAACAGCCAGGTTTAAGAAAAGCTTCCTAGAGATAATCATCTCCAGAAAGCTTCATTGCTATTACTGTACTAACTATATTATATTATATTACCTAAATCTAAAAAATACAATAAATTCTTAGTGTAGCTAAATTCCCCCGTCGCCCAAAGGGGACAAACCCTAGGCCGAACATTAGAATGATCACGTAGTTTCGTAGTCAATAGAGTCTATTAATCCGTTCTCGCTAAACGCATGTAACCGCCCCACACAGGTTGGAGTCCTCTTAATTTACCTTTTAAATATAATTGTCAATCAATAGCCATTAAGCATTCTTACAGTAAATCTTCAATTTCTGCCTAAGGGTTCCATTGAAGCTTTTCTAATTGTTCCATCATAATTTAGAATACTTGAATTTAACTATCACCTTCTCCAACTGTCTAAATTTCCATAGTAAACTCATAGTATGTAATAAGGATACAAAATTTTCTGACTAAAGAAACCCTAAATGAAAATAACTAGACGATAAGCAAAACCTAAAGGGGGTTAACTGTTTGGATAAGATAGCTTCCACCGCCAGCATCTTAGAATTAGGGCCCGAAAATTTAATAATTGCAACGCAGTTGGAACCTGCTACGTATGTCATAACAAGTAAAGTTTATGAACGAGAACACTTTTTCGAAAATCCAAATCCCTCCGTTAATCGAGATCAAATAGATCAATTCATCATATATCCCAGTAGGCTTATCCAAACTGTTGCTGAAATCAGGAATATGTATAAAGGGTGGTCCAAAATTGATTTAGCTCAACCCGCTGAGCTAATTGGCATTCACAATCAAGATCCCTCCATCCTCTATATCCAATTTTCGCTCGATCTGCGTTATTTCATCTATACACGGTGCCTAACAATCAATAGCGAAATGGTAAAGGAAGAATTATTCGGGCGAAAACATAATTTCCGGCTGAGGGCTTTAAGTCATGAAGATGAACAGTATCTCATCTCTAAGCTAAGGTTTATGCCCAAGACAAAAAAAACGTTTAGCTTTTATCCCCTGAAAAAATCTTACAGCTTTACCCATACCAAAAGACATCTTTCTTTGTAAAGGGGTTCAATTGAAGCAACCCCTTCCTGTAGGTTCCCATAATTCCAGCACCAACAACTCCGATTGTGTGAATGTTCATCGTAACAAAATTTCTCCGATATTCAATGTTCCTAAACGGCAGATTTTCCAACAATATAAACTTTCCTCACTTCTTCGTTTCTGAATGCTTTTGTTCGAATAAGGATATTTGTCATATAATTTAAACGAAAAGATTTATCCCGTTGTGTTCTTTAACCTCCATTTCCCCTCTATACACTAGATACATCAAATGTGCAAGTGTCTCAGTCATCGCAAACCGTAGATCAAATTCATTTAGTTCTTGACCAAAAAGTTGCCCACAGATTTCGTACACTGTTAAACTTTTTTGGGTAGACTCTTTGCGAGTAGAGTCTTTGATTAATCTTAGTCGTTCATGATGATGTGCTTCCAACTCGCTTATGCGTAATTCCATGTTACTAAACGGAGCTCCATGTGCTGGCAACACGCTCTTACAGGAAAGGCAGCGATTGGAATTTAGCGATTCTAAGAAGTTAGCTAACGGATCTAGCTCACCATTAGGCCATAAACTTATATTAGGGCTAATAGTTTCCAACAAATGATCCCCCGAAAATAGAAAGCCGTGTTCCTGATTAAAAAAGCACATATGCCCATCCGAATGACCTGGAGTAAATACTGTTGTGTACTGGAAATCGCCAAATTGAACTACTTCCCCTGGCTCAATAATGCTTAATGCCGGATGGGGCTGGGTCGAAAGTACCATTGGTATAATATCTCTAGTTGCTTTAAAGATTAACTCCGGTGGCATCCCGTTTCTATTTAACTGGTTAGTTACCTCAACTGTTATCCACTTGCCAGATCCATTCCAAATCTCGCTCATCGACTTGGAATCTTGAGCGCTTATGTAGACAGGAGCCCCTGAGATTTCTTGGAGCCAGCCTGCTGCAGCAAAATGGTCAGGGTGAGCATGAGTTATGTAGATTCCCTTTATATCCGAACCCTTGATGTCATTGTCCAGCAGAAACTGTAACCAAACCTTCCTGCTTGATTCGGTATTAAGACCAACATCAATTAACCACCAACCGTCCTTGCCTTGAATGGCATAACAATTAATGTGGTTGAGAGCGAACGGCAATGGCAATCTCACAATGTGAATTGCCAATTCTTTATTAATCAACACAATATTCACTCATTTCTTCAGACAGAATTAATCCAAATCGTTAGACTCCCACTTCTTGTAAATGGGAGTGATACACCTTATTCTGCTTCGGTGACGATAGTCTCCAGTACGATAGTCTCCAGTGGAGATTATCGCCGAAGCCGTGATCCCAATAGGAATACTTACCGGCGTAGGATAGACTATCGCCGAAGCGCACGGCCCTAAACGAATACTTCGCGCGTAGGATGACTTACGTCACCGAAGACTCGATGTTCAACTTTAGTTGAACGAGTTCACTCCCTAATATATCCTCTAACACACTAAGTATAAACATACTTTCAATACTTAACTTCGTAAACCCTGCAACCTATCCAAAATCCGTTCAACTTCAGTCATAATTTGATCAATCACTTCTTTGACTGGCTTGATCCCCTTAATCAATCCAACACATTGGCCCATAGCAAAAGTGCTACCATCTAAATCTCCTTCATACAGACAACGGCGACCTATCTGCCCACTAACCACCGTAAGGATCTCCTCAAGACTGGCTCCCTGAGCTTCCATGTCCAGAACCTTCTCAGCGCAAGCATTTTTCATAACCCTAGCTCCATTGCGAATAGAACGTTGGACCATTACGGTATCAGTTTCCTGGGCTTGCACCATCCACTCTTTAAAATTAGGGTGGGCCAAACATTCTGTAGTGGCTACGAATCTGGTACCCATCACTATCCCCTCAGCCCCCAAAGCCAAAGCAGACACTAAACCGCGAGCATCCATATATCCTCCCCCAGCTATTACAGGAATAGATAAATTCTCTGCGGCTTTGGGCGTCAAAATTAAAGAAGTAACATCATCCATTCCCGGATGGCCACCGCATTCAAACCCGACAATAGTTACGGCGTCGACCCCAGCTCGTTCGGCCTTTTTGGCAAAACGCACAGCTGGTACTTTATGTATTACTTTGATCCCAGCTTGCTTTAAGGCAGTGATAAAACTTTCCGGATTACGACCGGATGTCTCCACGACCGGAACCTTCTCCTCAATTACTGCTTCGAAATATTGCATCGATACATCAGCTGGGCCAATATCTGGAAGCATGGAGATGTTTACCCCAAACGGCTTCTCCGTTAATGCCCTAGTCTTGCGTATTTCTTCGATTAATTCCTTTTTACCTGGCTGAGTTGCAGCCGTTATAATGCCCAGTCCCCCAGCGTTGGAGACAGACGCTGCTAGTTCGGCTCGAGATAGCCACTGCATCCCTCCCTGAATAATTGGATGCTCAATTCCCAGAAGTTCAGTAATTCTAGTTTTCATGCTCCCTCTCCTTATCATTAGAAATAATTATATTCAAGCCGCAATAGTTATTGTAGCTTTTCCTCAATATAACACTAACATGACTAGAACAGTCAAGCAATGAATACACCTATAAAAACCCCTAAATGAATTAAAAAAGGCAGTCCAACTGGCAAACTAGTTAAACTGCCTTTTTCTATATTTAAGTTTAAGTCAAAGACTTATCCATTTTTGCTTTGGAATACTTTCATGAAATCAACTAAGGTCATACACCCTTCAATACTCATGGCATTATAGACTGAAGCTCGTAGACCACCCACTGACCGATGGCCTTTTAAACCGATCATACCTTGTTTTGTAGCCTCTGCCGCAAAGGTTTTCTCCAACTCTTCACTAGGTAAGCGAAAGGTTATATTCATCAATGAGCGGCTGTCTTTGAGCGCATGACCACGGTAAAAGCCTGAACTATTATCGATAGTATCATAGATTAAGGTAGCTTTCTCCACATTGCGTTTTTCAGCTGCGGCCAATCCCCCGTTGTTTTTAAGCCAGCGCAGGACCAGATTCACCATATAAACGCCAAAGCTGGGTGGGGTGTTGTAGAGGGAATCGTTTTTTGCGTGAATATCATAACGCAACATCGTCGGGATACTGTCTGGAATACCTTCCAATAAATCCTTACGAACAATAACCACGGTTACCCCAGCTGGGCCAAGGTTTTTTTGTGCTCCAGCATATATCAAAGCAAACTTAGAAACATCAAAGCGACGGGACATAATATCACTCGACATATCGCCAACCAGCGGAACTTTCCCTAAGTCTGGGAAAGACTGCCATTCGGTACCGAAGATAGTGTTATTCGAACAAAGATGGACATAGGCAGGATCTTTGCTTACCTTAATTTCCTCAACTTTGGGTATATGGTTATAGTTTTCTTCCTTAGTACTAGCAGCTACATTGGCTTTAATAAACTTTGATGCTTCCTTATATGCTTTTTCCGCCCAGGCTCCGGTTAGGATATAGTCCGCATGACTGTCTGCGGAGACTAAGTTCATGGGCACTGCAGCAAATTGAGTACTTGCTCCGCCTTGAAGAAATAAAACACGATAGTTTTCCGGTACGCCCAGCAATTCCTTTACGAGAGCTTCTGCTTCGGAATTGATTGCTTCGTATTCTTTGGTACGATGGCTACATTCCATTACAGACATGCCCGTGCCTTTAAAATTAAGCAGTTCGCTTTGCGCTTCTTCTAAAACCGCGAGCGGCATCGCAGCTGGGCCCGCATTGAAATTAAAGATTCTTTCCATGTCAGTCAATCCTCCAAGTTTGTATTTTATTGCACAATCTTATACCCTATTTAACCATTATACCCTTTTGATTCGACTGTAGCAATATCTTTTTTTAAATATTATCTATTATACGACAGGATTAAGCGATTATTAGTATGAAACGATTGTCATTTATCTTAATCTCTTTGTTTAACTTATAGTGACTTCGGTAGGAAAATGTGATTCTCTATCGAAGGAATATAATACTTAGTTTTCAATGTAAGTATTCTTTGACATGAGGGAGATACTTTGATTAATGCTGTTCCAAATCTTAAACCACATAATCCTAACAACATTCCCGTACTCGGAAACTGCCTTAGAATCTTAAGGTTTTACCGTTTTTTTCTTGTTATACTTTCACTCCAGGTCATATTGATTACACTTACTCTATTTGATAATCAATTAATCCCCACCCATTTATCTTTGAAACTTAATAACTTTGCTAACTTGGTACAGCACAACCAGTATGAGAACGCCCGAACCGAGTTAAATGAGATTCTGAAGTTTTGCACCCTCTAAACCCTTGTTTGTCTAATTTCCAGGCAGCCTAAAGCTATTATTTCATTTTGGTTATTAACGTTTAACTGGCTTTTTCAAGGTCTTTTAGCTGGTTATTAAGAAAAGAATTCTCAAATAGCTCTTTCAAATATTCATATTCAACGGAATTCCTAAATTCCAAAATGTCCACTAA
>Ga0209347_1002003_pt1 | contig 28913 bp, 31 predicted proteins | sample AutmiccommuBRH23_FD_187382 | JGI IMG/M metagenome (GOLD analysis project Ga0209347, IMG submission 187382) | Deep subsurface microbial communities from Mt. Terri, Switzerland - Autotrophic microbial communities BRH/23 (SPAdes) (version 2) | ecosystem: Environmental > Aquatic > Deep subsurface >...
AAAAAATTTTGAACACTGCTAAGAAATAAAAAAATTACTCACTTTTTTAAAATACAAGAAAAGCTTGAATGCCTTGCAAACACAGGGCTTTCAAGCTTTTTTATAGTTTTCAACTGTCAAAGATGAGTTATAATACAACAAGTTCCCTCTCCTGTAAATATTGTGAGGGAAATAAATAGTAATAAATGCATCTGCTTTATTAAATTTCTACCCGCCCAGGCTTTTAAACAAGATTTCCGGTTCGTGGGCCCTGTTCAATACTTCTTCCCGGCTGATCATTTTCTTTTGAAACAGCTTGCGCAAAGACATGTCCAGGGTTTGCATTCCGTATCTCGCCCCGGTTTGCAGCTGCGTCGGAATCTGAAAGGTCTTGCCCTCCCGGATCAAGTTCCGGATGGCCGGGGTGGAAACCAGGATTTCCAGGGCGATCACCCGGCCGGGCCGGTCAATCCTGGGAATCAATTGCTGGGACACAATTCCTTCGATGGTGTTGGCTAACTGAACGCGAATCTGCTGCTGCTGGGCCGGAGGAAAGACATCCACCACTCGGTCAATGGTTTCGGCAGCGCTGGATGTATGCAAAGTGGCCATCACCAGGTGGCCTGTTTCAGCAGCCGTGATGGCGATTGCAATTGTCTCCAGATCGCGCATCTCCCCAACCAGGATTACATCTGGGTCCTCGCGCAGGGCGGCTCTCAGCGCGTTGCTGAAGGACAGTGTGTCCTGGTTGATTTCCCGCTGGTTGACGATACTTGAACGGTGTTTGTGCAGGTACTCAATCGGGTCTTCCAGCGTCAGGATGTGGGCTCTCTTTTCCCGGTTAATCAGGTCAATCATAGCCGCGAGCGTGGTGGACTTGCCGCTTCCGGTCGGCCCGGTGACCAGCACCAGCCCGTTCGGCCTTCTGGCCAGGTAGGCCAGCACCTCGGGCAGGCCCAGCTCTTCGAATGACTTGATATCGGTGCTCAGCAGGCGCATGACCAGCGCGGTGCTGTTCCTCTGCTTGAAGACATTCACCCGCACCCTGGACACGCCGGGGACGGAGTAGGAAAAGTCCAGTTCCCCCTTCGCCATGAATTCTTCATACCGGCCCTGGTCCATAATTTCCCGGGCCATCCTGTCTGTGTCCTCCGGGGCGAGGGGTTTGATCTCATCTGCATTTAAAAGGTCCAGCCTGTTTTTTATTTCTCCGTCGTCAATGGAGAGCAAAACCCCGTGCAGCCTGTAAACCGGAGGCCTTCCCACGGTAATGTGAACATCGGATACCCCCAGTTTCGCGGCCTGGGTGATGATGTCGGCTACGTTCATAATCTTTCCTCCCGGCAGATCACGCACATTCTTCTTTGAGCGTGGCCCACCCTTCCATGTCTTTTTTGATTCAGTGGTCCTTACGGGAAAATTCTGCACGATCTATATTTTTCCTGCCGGAGATTGCAACGCTTAAAAAGATTTTTTAAATTTGTTCGTTGACTCGCTGCCGATCATAAGTTATACAGCATTAAAAGGTAATTTATTTTTCATCAATAAATTACTAATCTCAGTTTCAGTGAATACTTTAGTTATACTTTTGCCAGTAGATTGGTATAAATCTATTTCTTTAGGTTCAGCAACAGGAGAAAAATCAGGATGAAACAAAATCCTTACTTTGGGAGTCAATGAACAGTATTTATGTGTTTCTACCACCAAAGCAATTTCCTCCGTACTCAGTCGAACGAAAGATCCTACCGGGTATGCGGCTACCTGAGCAAGAAAGTGCTTTACTAAATAGTAACTAAAATAAAAATCGCCCGACCCAGAAATATATTCATAAGCTTCATTTGGCGGCATTCCTTTACGATAACATCTATCCGATACTATCGCATCGTAAATATCAACCATGCCCACAATTTGGGCTTCCTCAAAAAATTTACTCCCTTCAATTCCTTCTGGATATCCCTCTCCATTGAACTTCTCGTGATGACGATAGGCAACCATTCTCGCTATACTGCTAACACTGCAATTATCTTTCAGGATCTCTAAAGAATATGCGGGATGCTTCTTTATTAACTCAAATTCTTCTTTAGTAAGTTCTCCTGGTTTATTTAAAATTTCATAAGGGATACGAGCTTTACCTATATCATGAAGTAAAGCTCCAATAGCTAACTCATTTAGTTTATAATGATTATACCCAAGAGATAATCCGGTCATTATAGACAATACACAAACATTGACCGAATGGGCATATAGATAATTATCAACCGATCTAATTTCGGACAAATTACAAATAATATCATTATTATTTGTAATTTGTTCTATGATATCCTCTACCAAGTCGTTTAATTTTACAACATTCATCTTTTCATGAGAGGTTTTTTCCTTAAAAAGCAAAAATGTCTCTTTTATTTGTTTCAGTGCCTGGACCCGGGTACTTTCCTTGATAACATCTGCAACTATAATACCTTCAGTAATTTCGTCATCAATAACCACAGAGGGAAATCCCATCTCATGCAGTCTTCTTATATACGATACTGTCAAAGTAACACCACTCGCCAAAAGAACATGGCCGTCATCGTTATAAATAGCAGTACCAGTAACCATGCCCGGGAGTAGAAAATCAACCGGCACCTTGCGCACCAAATCAACCCCTGCCTATTTTTATAGATAACATTAGCTCGGACTGAAAGATAATACATACAAAAGAAATGTCGTCGAAAATCTCTTTGCTCCCTAACAAACACTTCACGACCAATAGTACCATATTTTCGCCCGATGCAACATATAAAAAACATACTTTCCTTAACAAGAGCAGGTGGTTTGCGGAGCCCGGCAAAAGGCATCCTTTCTTCTTCTAGCGCGTGACCGGCGCAGAACCTTGCGGACAATAAAAAAAGAGCGCCTCAGCCAGGCCGCCGTCCTGGCCGAAGCACTCCGCCCGGCAAAGAATTTTCATCACTGCCGGGGTGCGAAACCACCCTCTGCTCACCTCTTCTTCACGAAGTTTTCATTCGCGAGCACCGGTTTTTATGAGAACCTTTTTCCTTCCGGCGCCGGCTGGGCCATTGAAATGACTGCGCCCCGGGTCATGCCGTGGATGTGAGACGGGTTCTCCTCCACATCGTAAAGCTGGGTGGACACCAGTCCGGTATAGGCCGGCATCCCGTGTTCGTTTAGATCAAGACCCTCCGCCTCCTCCCGGGCGGACACGCGAATGCCCACGGTATGCTTGAGGATGGTAAAGATAGTAAAGGTAGCGGCGAAAGCCCAGAGCGAAACCGAGAGGACGCCCAGCGCCTGGACTGAAAGGAACTGGAAGCCGCCGCCGTAAAAAAGGCCACCCTTTTCGGCAAAGAGCCCCAGCGCGAGGATGCCCCAGGTGCCGCCCACGCCATGCACGGCGATGGCGCCAACGGGATCGTCGGCCTTGATCCGGTCAAAGAAACTCACGGCCAGGACGACCAGGGTACCGGCCACCGCGCCGATCAGCACCGCGGCGGGCGGGGAAACATAGGCACAACCGGCCGTGATCGCTGCCAGACCGGCCAGCGCGCCGTTCATGGCCATACTGGGGTCGGCCTTACCGTATTTGAACATGGTGAACAGGGTGCCGGCCGTACCGCCCGCGGCTGCGGCCAGGTTTGTGGTGACGGCAATGCGGGCGATGTTCATGTCCAGGCCGGACAGGGAACTGCCCGGGTTGAAGCCGAACCAGCCGAACCAGAGAATGAAGGTGCCGAGAAAGGCCAGGTGCATGTTGTGAGCCGGCAGGACGTTCATGGTGCCGTCATCGTTATACTTGCCTGTCCTCGGCCGCAGCACCAGCACCGCCGCCAGAGCGCTCCAGCCGCCGACGGCGTGCACCACGGCCGAGCCGGCAAAGTCCAGCATGCCCAGTTTCCCCAGCCACCCGTCAACGCCCCAGACCCAGTGGCCAGCAACCGGGTAGATCAGGGCGGCGGCCACGGCGGTATAGATCATATAGGTGCCATATTTCATCCGCTCTGCCACGGCGCCGGAGACGATGGAGGCCATCGCCATGGCGAAGGCGGCCTGGAACAGCCAGTAAGCGTAAACCGGTATCCTCAGCTTGATGTGGCTCAAGTCACCGTCAATGAAAAACCCGGTGCTGCCGAACAGTCCGGCCCGGTCCAGGCCGTACATGACGCCGAAGCCGACAGCCCAGTAGCTGAGCATGCCGATGGTGCTGTCGGTAAAAACCTTCATCACAATGTTCAGGGAGTTCTTGGAGCGGATAAAGCCGGCCTCCAGAAAAGCGAAGCCGCCTTCCATGAAGAAGACCAGGGCGGCGCACAGGAGCACCCAGACGGTATCAATGCCGGAGGCCAGGTCTTGAATATTCATTTCGGTCATCGCGAAACCCTCCTATTTTTTAAAAAACGCTGAAGCATTAAATCGTCATCCCCCATAAAAAAGGCGCCCTTTCATAGCGGGTTTTTGAAAAACCCGCTATGAAAGGGCGCCTTTGCCCGACAGGGACGTCCCTGTTCTCTAATTGGTCTGTTTTAAAGTGCGTCGTTTCCAAATTCTCCGGTGCGAATGCGGATGGCGTTATCGACCGGATAAATAAAGATTTTGCCATCGCCAATGGCTCCTGTGGCGGCGGCTTCCCTGATAATTTTGACTACATCGTCAACCTGATGGTCGCGGATGACAATCTCAATCTTGATTTTCGGCAGCAGGTTGATGCTGTACTCGTGCCCCCGGTAGACTCCAACCCGTCCCTTCTGCAGCCCGCAGCCGACCACCTGTGTAACGGTCATGCCATGAATGCCGTACCGGCCCAGTTCGTCTTTGACATCCTCAAGCTTTTCCGGACGAATGACTGCTTCGATCTTTTTCACCCAACAACCCCCTCGTTGTTCTCACCGGCGGCGTTGACGCGGTTCGATTTTTAATAAAGTATTAGACCTGAAAACCGGGGAAACAAAAACGTCCTAATAACCGTACGGCGCACGGAAATAGGACATCATCGCCCAGATACACCATCGTATCGTTTGCTTTGTCAATCATTATAACCCTTTGACGGTTTCCTGACAAGAGGAAATTGGATAGTGTCTGATCAGACCTCCGCCGGCCATCCCGCAGTCCCCGCGGTTCCAGTGTATTCCCGGGGCACCCGGCAGCTGACCATGCAGACCACCTCGTAATTGATGGTGCCCAGCTTTTCCGCCATTTCATCCGCCGAAATCTCTTCTCCGCCCTGGCGCCCGAAGAGCACGGCTTCTTCGCCGGGGGCCAGCCCGGGGATGTGGCCGGCGTCCACCATGATCTGATCCATGCACACCCGGCCCACCACCGGCGCCCGCCGGCCGCGAAGCAGTACCTCCCCTTTTGAAGACAGCAGGCGGGGATACCCGTCGGCATAACCCACGGGCAGGGTGGCGATGACTGTTTCCCTTTCAGTGGTGTAGGTGCAACCGTAGCTGATCTTGCAACCGGCCAACACTTTTTTGACCTGGGCGACCTGCGCCTTTAAGCTCATGGCCGGAATCAGGGCAACCCTGGCTTTCTCCACCTCGTCGGACGGGTATAAGCCGTAGAGGGAAATCCCCGCCCGCACCATGTCCAGGTGGGTCTCCGGCAGGTCAATGATGGCCGGGCTGTTGGCGATATGCCGGAGCGGCTGGAGGCCGTTCCGGCGCAGATCTTCAGTCAACGCCAGGAACTGCTCATACTGCCGCCTGGTGTAGGCCTTGTCCGCCGAGTCGGCCGCGGCGAAATGGGAGAAAACCCCTTCGATCTCCAAATTGGCCTCCCGCGCCAGCGCCAGCACCTCGTCAACAGCGGGAGGCGCGGCCTGCCAGCCGAGGCGGCCCATACCCGTGTCGATTTTGATATGGACTTTTGCCCGGCGCCCCTCTTTTCCGGCTGCCGCCGCCATCATCCGGCCCATTTCCGTGCTGTACACGGCCTGGGCCAGGTCATGCCGCACCGCGTCCGCCGCCTGCGCCGGCGCGGTATAGCCCAGCACCAGCACGGGCGCCTCAATTCCGGCCTCGCGCAGGGCGACGCCCTCGGCGACCCGGGCGACCCCCAGCCAGGCGGCCCCGTTCGCCAGCGCCACCCGGCTCACCTGCACGGCCCCGTGGCCGTAGCCGTTCGCTTTCACCACAGCCATGACCATGGCCCCGGGGGAAGTCACGCGGCGCATTTCCTTCATATTGTGGGCAATCGCGTTCAGGTAGATCTCGGCCCAGACCGGATAGATAGACATTGACTCTGCACCTTCTCGGATTAAATCATATAAAATTCCATCACCACTTGTCCCACGCCAGCTTTTTTAAGCAATTCAATGAACCTATCGCAGGACATCCGCCAGGTCGCAGGCTCCGATGTTAATCGACTCGCCCACCGCCTGACAGGTCAGTCGTCCCCGGTAGGTATTGACGCCCCGAGCCAGGGCCGGGTTTCGCTCGACGGCGTTTTTGAAGCCGCGGCCGGCCAGTTCCAGGGCATATGGCAGCGTGGCGTTGGTCAGGGCGAAGGTCGACGTCCGCGCTACGGCGCCGGGCATATTGGCCACGGCGTAATGGACCACGCCGTGCTTCTCATAAATTGGGTTGCTGTGGGTAGTGACCCGGTCGATGGTCTCCACCGACCCGCCCTGGTCGATGGCCACATCCACGATTACGGACCCCGGTTTCATCTGCATCACCATCTCCCCGGTGACCAGTTTGGGCGCCTTGGCCCCAACCACCAGCACCGCGCCGATGAGCAGGTCGGCATAGCGAACCGATAGCTCAATGTTGAAGGAGTTGGAAGCCAGGGTCTTGATCCGCCCTCCGTAGAGGTCGTCCAGGTAGCGCAGCCGCTCGGCATTGCGGTCGACTAAGGTCACCTGGGCGCCCATGCCGGCGGCCACCTTTAAGGCGCTGGTCCCCACCGTCCCGGCGCCGATGATCACCACGTCGGCCGCCGGCACCCCGGGCACCCCGCCGAGCAGAATTCCCTTGCCGCCGTTTGGCTTTTCCAGGAAGTGGGCGCCGATCTGGACAGCCATTTTGCCGGCCACCTCGCTCATCGGGGTTAGCAGCGGGAGCATGCCGTTGTCCAGCTGAATGGTCTCGTAAGCCACAGCCAGGACCTTTTGCTTCAGTAAGGCTTCCGTCAGTTCCGGCTCGCGGGCCAGATGCAGGTAGGTAAAGAGAATCTGGTCTTCCCGCAGCAGGTCGTACTCGGCCGCCAGGGGCTCTTTTACCTTGATCACCATCTCGGCCCGCCGGTAGACCTCGGCCGGGGAAGCGGCCAGCTCCGCGCCCGCCGTCAGGTAGGACTCGTCGGTGATGCCGCTGCCAAGCCCGGCCCCGGCCTCGATCACGACCCGGTGCCCGGCCATAACCATGGCCTGCACCCCGGCCGGCGTAATGGCGACGCGGTCTTCGTCGGCTTTAATTTCCTTGGGCACTCCAACCAGCATTTTTATACCCCCAATCTAAAGACGTGTCCTGCCTTTACAACAACATCCGGAAAGCGGCCGGGACGGCCCCCAGCACGTCCCCGGCGGTCATGCCGGTTTGACCTTTTTCCGCGGCCGCCAGATCCCCGGCCAGGCCGTGCACGTAGGCGCCTGCCGCCGCCGCCCGGGCTGGGTCCAGCCCCTGGGCGATGAGCGCGGCGATGACGCCGGTGAGGACGTCGCCGCAGCCGGCGGTGGCCATGCCCGGGTTGCCGGTGGGATTGATGTACATGGAGCCGTCCGGCGCCGCCACCACCGTCCGGGCGCCTTTCAAAAGCGCCACCACGTTCCAGGTGCTTGCGGCCAGGCTCGCGGCGGTCAGCCGGTCGGCCTGAATGTCTTTAATCCCGGTCCCCAGCAGCCTGGCCATCTCACCCGGGTGCGGGGTGAGCACCACCGGCGCCTGGACTTTTCTTAATATTTCCCCAGCTCCGGCCAGGGCATTCAGGGCATCGGCGTCAACCACGCAGGGAATCTGCACGGACGGCAAAAGCTCACGCACCAGCGCCGCCACCTCTAAATCGGCGGAAATCCCGGGCCCGATGGCCAGCACGTCGAACCGGTCCAGCATGGCCAGGATGTCCTGCCGGGCGGCCCGGGAAAAGGACCCCCTGCCGCTGTCGGGCAAAGGAACCGTCATCACTTCCGTCAGCTTGGCCTCCAGAATATCGTGCAGTTTTTCCGGGCCGGCAACGGTCACCAGCCCGGCGCCGGCCCGGAGCGCCGCGTCCCCGGCCAGGCAGGCGGCGCCGGTCATTCCGCGGGATCCGGCCAGCACCAGCACCCGGCCGAAACTTCCCTTGTGGGAGCCGGACGGCCGCCGCGGCAGCCACTCGCCCACCAGTTCACCGGTGATCAGGTAACGCTGCGGAGCAAGCTTCTCGATCACCACCGGAGGGATGGAAATATCGGCAATGTGAAGCTCGCCGGCAAAATCGGAGCCCGGCTCCAGGATCAGACCCAGCTTGGGCAGGCCGAAGGTGACCGTGTGGGCGGCCTGGATGCAGGGACCGCCCACCTGTCCGGTGCCTGCGTTCAGCCCGGACGGCACGTCCACAGCGACGATCGACTTGCCGCTTTCGTTCAGCAGCTCGACGACGCGCCCCATCTTGTCGTTCATTTTCCCGCGAAAGCCGGTGCCGTAGATGGCGTCCACGATCAGGTCCGTGTTCATTAAAACCAGGCGTACGATGTTGATGCCGTCGCCGTGATGAATGGCGTAGATCTTCTGCCCCATTTTGCGCCATATATCCAGGTTGATCCGGGCGTCGCCGCTGATTTCGTCGACATTGGCCAACAGCATCAGCTTGACCTCCGCTCCCATGTTCAAAAGGTGGCGCGCCACAACCAGGCCGTCCCCGCCGTTGCTGCCCTTCCCGCAAAAAATCGTGACAACCTTGCCCCGCGCGTCACCCAGGACCTGCCGGACCACTTCCACAACCCGGCGCCCGGCATTTTCCATCAAGACCACGCCGGGAATCCCGTACTCGTTGATCGCCGCGCTGTCCAGCATCCTCATCTCATCCGCCGTTACCACGCGCAACTTTACCGCCTCCCTTTCCCAACGGCCACGGCAAAGGCCACCGCCCTGCCGCAGTCGTGGGATAAACTGACCAGCACCCCGGAAACCCGCCTCTCACGGGCAATGGCGGCCGCGCCACCGGACAGGGCAGCCGACGGCCTGGCGCCTGGACGCACCACGACTTCCACGTCGGTCCACCGGCAGCCGGAAAGACCCGTGCCAAGCGCTTTCAACACCGCCTCCTTGGCGGCAAACCGCGCCGCGTAGCAGGCAGAGCGCCCCCGCTTCCCTTCGCAGTAAATCTGCTCGCGGGCTGTAAAGACCCGGTTCAAAAATGTTTGGCCGAACCGGAGCACCAGGCGCTCGATCCGCGCGATTTCAATTGTGTCGACACCGATGCCGAAAATGTCCAGTCCTCCCGGCACCAGGAAGTGATCACTGTTTTCTCCTGACAACACGCACCACCACCAAACGATCTGGGGCTGTCTTTCCGGACGCCCCTCTCCAGACTTCTCCGAGCTCACACTTTCTACAGAGTACCAATTTCGCCGGCAAAGCAAAAAAACCTGCCGCAAAGCTGGTCAACTTTGGCAGGCTTAGCTCTCTGTCCCGTCCGGCGCGGATCATTTTTTAAAACCCTAAAATTTTTCTCAGCTTCTTGGCCTGGGCCCGGCTCACCGGGACCTCGCTGCGCTCTTTGTCCTCCACAATCAGGTTGTAGGTGCCGTTAAAGAACGGGACAATTTCCTTGACCTTGTGCAGGTTGACCAGATAGCAGCGGTGGGTGCGGAAGAATATCTGCGGGTTCAGGCGCGCTTCCAGCTCTTTTAAGGTGAACCGGGTGAATAGCTTGTCTGTGTCGGTCTTAATGTAAACGTAGTCCTGTTCAGTGAAGGCGTAAAAGATGTCCGCCTCGGTGACCAGGATGGTCTTGCCCTGCTTTTCGGCCGGGATGCGGTCGATCTTGATCATGCTTTGGACCTGCTGTCCCTGCCGCGGGTCCGGCTCGCGGGCGGCCTGGCCCTCATGGCCGGCTGCCGCCGCCTCCATGGCCGCGGCCTGTTCCTGGGAAACTTTGATCACTTTGTCGATGGCTTTCTTCATCCGGTTCGTATCCACCGGCTTCAACAGATAATCGACGGCGTTCACTTCAAAAGCCGACACGGCATACTCGCCGTAAGCGGTGACGAAGACGATCAGAGGCTTTTTAGGCAGGTCCTGGATGGCCGCGCCCAGTTCCAGGCCGGTCATCCCAGGCATCGAAATGTCCAGAAAGAGCACCTGATAGTCCAGCGCTTTAATTAAGGCCAGCGCCTCCAGGGCATTGGCGGCCTCGCCCACGATTTCCACGTTTTCAAAGTTACTCAAAACATACCGCAGTTCCTGGCGGGCAGGATATTCATCATCGACTATGAGCGCTTTAAGCTTCATTGGCGAAACCTCCTTTTTCCGCGTTGTTATTCAGAATCAGGGGCACTTTCACGTAGATGGTCGTCCCTTTATCCAGTTCACTAACAATGCGCAGCCCGTAGTCCTCACCAAAGAGGCTCTTCAGCCGTTCGTGAACATTGCTCAGGCCCACCCCGTTGCCCGAGCCGAACCCGGGCAGCAGCACCATCGGCATCCTTTCGACGCTGATGCCGACCCCGTCGTCCTTGATGGTAAAGAGAATTTCGCTATTTAACTTTTTAGCTGATATAAACACCGTCCCCTGCCCCACTTTGGGCTGGACACCGTGCTTGACCGCGTTCTCCACCAGGGGCTGGAGGATCAGCACCGGCACCTGGTAATTCAACAGCCCGGGGTCGATGTCCCGCTGGACCCGGAGTTTCTCCCGGAAGCGCGCCTTTTCCAACACCAGATAGGTGTTGACGTATTCGATCTCTTCCTTTAAGGTGTTGAAATGGCCGTGCCGTTTCAGTGCCTGGCGGAAAAACGCGGCCAGGCGGATTAAAAGCCGGCGTGCCATTTCCGGGTTGGTTCTGACATAGGCAATGATCGCATTTAAGGTATTGAATAAAAAATGGGGGTTGATCTGAGCGTGCAGCGCGTCCAACTCAGCCTTGGTCACCAACTGGACCTGCCGGTCCAGTTCGGCCAGTTCCATCTGCATGGCCAAAAGCTGCGCCACGCCGACCGCAAGCTTGATCACAGCGGGCTGCAGTTCGCCCTGACTGGTCTGGTACAGCTTAACGGTTCCGGCCACCTCACCCTTGCATTTCAGCGGCGCGATCACAGCGGACTGGAGCGGACAGTTCTTTTCCGGGCAGTTCAAGCCGGCCCTTTCCTTGATCACCATCAATTCTCCCGTAGCGATGGCCTGCTTGGTGGCGAAGGTAAGGATCGGCCCGCCCGACTTGTGGTGGTCGGACCCCTCGCCGATGTAGGCCAGCACCCGGTCCTGGTCGGTGATGGCCACCGCCGCGACATCACTGATCTTTTTAATCACCTCGGCCGTCTTGCGCGCGGTCTCCTCGTTTAAGCCGCGGCGCAGGAAGGGCAGGGTTTCGTTGGCGATCTGAAGGGTCGGGTCGATGGGGTGATCATCCAGATGCAGTTTAACACCCTTGTATTTCTGGATATAGTCGATGACCATCACCGTCGAAATAGCGCTGGCAACGATAAAGGTGAAAATGATCTCCCAGAGCTCCGGGTGAAAAACAATCAGCAGCAGCACGACAAAAAGATGGACCGTTCCCCAGCGCAAAACCATTCCGCCGGCGATATCTTTATACCGGTTCATAAGCCGCCCCTCCCTAAAAAGACCACAAAAGGATAAAAACTAACGTAATTTTCTTAATTTTATAATACTATATGTATTCAACAGAGGACAGCGGATTCCTTTATCAGAAACACAAATCATCCTAATTGGAATTTGAAGGATACTGTGGTTTAATGTTATCCATAATTCCGGCCGGCATGGTCTGTACAACAAAAAGCCGGCGCCCGTCTTCGCAACGACGGGCGCCGGCTGCTATTTCATGTCACGATACCAGACGTCTCCCTTGTCATGCGCGACCGCCGCTTTTAGTTCGTCCATCAACGCCTTCAGCCTGGCCTGGCTCTTTTTCCCGGTTGCTATCTCAACCCCGGAGGAGAGGTCGATGCCGTAAGGCTTGACGGTCATGATGGCCTCCCGGACATTTTCCGGCCGGATCCCGCCGGCCAGAAAAGCGGGCAGAGGAGAAGCGGCCACAACCATAGCGGCGTAATCCCACCGGCCGGTCCGGCCGGTCCCCCCCATCCGCATGACCCCTTTCAGCACAGCCGCCGTGTCCAATACCACGGCATCCACCCCGAACTCCCTGCATCTCCCAATTTGCCCGATCATTACGCCGGGGTCAAATTCCGCCTCGCTTTCCCCGGCAGCCGGCAGGAAAAGGGACTGCCAGATCTGGAGCCCCGGCATGATCTTTTTCAAACGATCCGCCTGCGCCACACCATCGGGACTCAGAAACTGAACCGCAAAAGGCCTCAGCCGCGTCACCAGATCACTGAGCCGTGCCTCCGGCATTTCGTGAACAAGAGCCACAACCGGCGCCGGCGCGCTCTCAAAAAGCGGGCTGGCGCTCTCCAGCTTCTGGGAGCGCGGTGAGTAAGAGACTTCGATTACCACACCGGCGTAGTCGGCGCCCTCCCCGGCCGCCATTTCGGCGTCCGCACGATTTGTAATCCCGCAGATCTTAACTCGACACCCAGCTTTCACCAGTATAATTCCTCTCTATTCCGTTTTTTACAATCCGCGCGCCGGTGTTTTCAACTTCAGTGACCATTTAGTAATTGTGGGTGCCGATGGTGACCGGTTTGCCGAAAACGGTCTCAATCTTAGCTTTCAGGGCCTCCAGGTCAATGGGGCAGGCGGCTGTTTTGTTGGCCTTGAGCATGCAGGTGCCCAGGTGAACGGCGTCGATGTCCCGGTCGAGATAGTCGGCCATCTCCATCAGCAGGGTGGCCTTGGGCATGACAAGCCCCGGGCAGTCTCCGCAGCCGCTCATGGCGACGATGCGGACGTTGTCGTACCTGGCAAATTCACCGTCCTTCATTTCGGACGCCTTAAAGCACTTTAAGCAACCGACACAGCTGATGTCTCGAATTTTAGCGCAAGTTATGATTGCAATATTGGCCAAACTGAAAACCCCCTTTTGGAATTAACTTAATAGAAGCATTCGATACGGGGCTATTAAAACCTTCTCCAGCAAACAATGATCGGCAGTAAATTATTTCTTCAGGGTTAAAAAAAATTCTTCCCCCAGTTGCTCGATGGATAAGTCCCACTTTTGGTTTTTGGCCAACCTGGCGATGTTGTCCCGGGCGGCAGCGGTGTTTACCACGATTTGAAAAGTTCCGCTCCCCAGACGATCTATTTCCCCTTTTGCCATCAGTACGGGTTCAGGACAAAGTAGACCCCGCGCGTCCTTGACTTCTGTCACTGTTCAGCACCCCCCTGTTTCGAAAACGCGTTGGAATTGAAAAAGGCAACCGTTAGGACGACGGCAAATCCGATCAGAACTGCGATCTGGCCGGCTGCCGGAACGCCCCTGGCGCTGGCCGCCAGGCCGAAGTTATGGGCGAAGGCGGCGCCGGCGATCAATCCGATCACGGTAATCACGGAATCGGTATTGCCCTCGGAAGCAGAGATCAACTGCCTCAGGGGACATCCGCCCAGCAGGACCGATGCGAAACCGGCCAGCGCCAGGCCGAGAAAGTTCCACAACCCGTCGCTGTGGGCGATGGGCTGGTTTTCAAAGCCGGGATTGAAGCTGCCCAGAGCAAGGTTGCCGGCCAGGGCGACCAGCAAGATGGCCACAAACCCGGATAAAAGATAAAAGTCGCGGAACAGGATAAAATCCCTCAAACCACCGACCAGGCACAGACGGGAACGCTGCGCCAGCGCCCCGAAAATAACGCCGGCCGCTAAGGAAGCGAGCAGGGGCGCGTGCATGGAGCCGGGTCCCTGCTCACTGAAGAAGATATAGGCCGGTCTGGCCAGCAGCAAAACCAGGAGCGCAAGGGTAATGGCCGGAAATATGTAGCCGCTGGATTTGTTTTGAGCCGTAGCCCGGCCCAGGGAAAAACCCTTGCGGATAAACAGGATTCCAATGGCCACTCCGCCCACAAGACCGGCCAGCCCAACCAGGGCGTTAAGGTCGCCGGCCGAGAGCCTTAAAATCATCCGCAGCGGACAGCCGAGAAAGACCAGCATGCCAATCATGGCGAAAAACGCCAGGACAAACCGGGGGAGCGGGCTCGAACCGCCGAGAGCACGATATTCCCGGGTTGACAGGGATGTCAAGAAGCCCCCGAGCACCAGGCCCAGGATTTCCGGCCTGATGTACTGCACGGTGTTCGCCCGGTGCAGCCCGAGACCGCCGGCCACATCGCGCAAAAAGCAAGCGATGCAGTAACCCATATTGGGCGGGTTACCCAGCCTGACCAGGACCAGGGCCAGAGCGGCGACGACCGCGCCGGTCAAAATGATAAGAACCTTTTGATTCAAATAAAATCACCCTTTCTCTTTAAATGCGTGCTTGCAATGGTTGTATTTTCTATATTCCTGTATTATTATCCTTTATATCAGTTATTCAAAAATTTTATCTCATTAGGTCCCCGGATAAAGCTTGTCGATTTCAATAAATAAATGTTCCTGGTTCAAGACTGGGCCGGCCTTGAATCCATCGTTAGAATTGATTGACCGATAAATCTGATCAGGATATAATTTAATCTTGAAACGAAGAATCAAATCATGGATCAGCTCATGTATCCGGAAAAATGTTCAATAATGACGGCGGTGTAAAGATCGTTCAAAAAAGCTCAATGATTAAATATTTGTGAATGTGTTCTAAATATAGTGCTTTCCGGCTTTGTTGCCGGATATGTTTTCTAACTGGAGGGAGATTTTAAGGTGGAACTTACGGAAGAAGAAAAGAGCAAAGCGATTGCGGTTAGTCGTAAGATACTGGCTGGTTGCGAGCGGACTAAGGGAAACCTGATTCCAATCCTGCAGCGCATACAGGGTGAACTGGGTTATGTTCCGCTGCCGGCCATGCGGGAAGTGGCCGGCTATATGGGCTTGCCGCCGGTGGACGTGTACAGCGTGGTCACGTTTTACAACCAGTTCCGTTTAAACCCGCCGGGGAAACGCCAGGTGAAGGTTTGCCTGGGCACAGCCTGCCATATGAAGGGCGGGCAGATTATTATGGAATCGTGGGAAAGGCGGCTGAACATTCGCGCCGGCGAGACCACGGCGGACCGCGAGTACAGCCTTGAGCGGGTGGCCTGCGTGGGCTGCTGTACCCTCGCCCCGGTTGTCCTGATGGATGAGGAAGTGCACCCCCGCTTTACCCCAACCAAGGTGGACGGCATGCTTTTTGCTCACGGCCTGACCAAAAATGGCGAGAAAGAGGGCGAAGGCGCTTGAGCAATCTGAATGATACGGTTATAAATGCACTGGGCAGGCTGAAAGAAGCCGCCCTGCCCGAATGGCAGGCCTTAAAGGAGAAAACCGTGATCCTGGTCGGCGCCGCCACCTGCGGCCGGGCAGCCGGCGCCCTGCCGGTGATGCAGACGATCAAAGACGAATTGGCCCGCCAGTCTATCGATGCCCCCGTAGTTGAAGTGGGCTGTATGGGCTCCTGTTACGCAGAGCCGATTGTGGTCGTCCTTAAACCCGGGCAGCCGGGGCTGGTTTATGGTTATGTCACCGAGGGCATCGCCTCCCGCCTGGTGCTGGACTATGTGGCCGGCGACGACCCCTGTGTGGAGTTTGCCCTGGCGGCCCTCGAAACCCACGAAATGATTCCCACTTTTGCCGACTACCCGCGCGGCCAGATCGAGCAGAAGGTGGTTCTGGAACACTGCGGCTTCATCGACCCGGAAAACATCAATCATTACCTGGCCGCCGGCGGCTACGCGGGACTGGCTCATGCACTGACCCTGCCGCCGGAAGAGCTTATTCAAGAAATCAAGGCCTCCGGGCTGCGCGGCCGCGGTGGCGCGGGCTTCTCTACCGGAATGAAGTGGGAGACCTGCCGGAAGCAGGCGGAACAGACCCGTTATGTCATCTGCAACGCCGACGAGGGCGACCCGGGCGCCTTCATGGATCGCAATATCCTGGAGTCAAACCCCCACCTGGTGCTTGAGGGGCTGTGCATCGCGGCCTGCGCCGTGGGTGCCCAAAAAGGCTACTTTTACGTGCGGGCCGAGTACCCCCTGGCGGTGGACCGCCTGAAAAAAGCCGTTGCCCAGGCCAGGGATGCCGGTTTGCTCGGGTCCGGCATACTCGACAGCAGTTTCTCCTTCGACGTGGAGATTTTTCAAGGTTCCGGCGCTTTTGTCTGCGGCGAGGAGACGGCGCTGCTCGCCTCACTGGAAGGCGAGCCGGGCCTGCCGCGCCACCGGCCTCCTTTTCCGGCGGTTGCCGGCCTGTGGGGTAAGCCCACGGTGATCAATAACGTAAAAACCCTCTCCTATGTCCCTTATATCATGAAAAAAGGGGCGCGGTGGTTCAGGGAGACGGGCACACCGGACAATCCAGGCACGGCCATATTTGCCCTCGCCGGCAAGGTGGTGAGCACCGGCCTGGCCGAAGTGCCCATGAGCACAACTTTAAGAGATGTCATCTTTGAAGTGGGCAGCGGCGTCGCCGAGGGAAAAAATTTTAAAGCCGTCCAAATCGGCGGCCCGTCCGGCGGATGCCTGCCCGAGTCGGTGCTGGACACCGCCATTAACTTCGACTCCCTGAATAAAGCCGGCGCGATCATGGGTTCCGGCGGTATGGTGATCCTGGATGAGGACGACTGCATGGTGGAGATCGCCCGCTTCTTTCTGGACTTTACCCAGAAAGAGTCCTGCGGCAAGTGCACCTTCTGCCGCCTGGGCACCAAGCACATGCTTGACATTCTGGAACGGATTACAAAGGGGAAGGGCCGCCCGGAAGACCTCGAACTGCTGACGGAACTGGCCGAGGACATCAAGGCCGGATCCCTGTGCAACCTTGGCAAGACGGCGCCCAATCCCATCCTGAGCACACTGCGCTATTTCCGGGATGAGTACGAGGCGCACATCCACGAAAAACGCTGTCCGGCCCTGATGTGCAAGGATTTGATCGCCTTCTACATCCTGCCGGAGAAATGTGAGCGCTCCTGCGACGTGTGTGTGGGCAGCTGCCCGGTGGAGGCCATCTATCCAAACGAGGACCGGATTAAGGTGATCAAGCAGGATAAATGTGTAAAGTGCAACAGCTGCCTGGTGGCCTGCCCGCCGCAGTACAAGGCCATCGTCAAGCTGTCGCCGCCGGAAATGGTGGCTGAAAAGGAGAAGGTGGCAAAATGAGCGAAATGGTCAGGTTAACCATAGACGGAAAACCAATCGAGTCCCCGGCCGGTGAAAAAATTCTCTGGGCAGCCCTGCAGAATGACATTTATATTCCTCACCTGTGCGCCCTGTCCGGCGAGGAATCCCCCTTCGCCGCCTGCCGCCTCTGCTTTGTGGAAATTGAGGGCTACCCCAGGCCTGTCACGGCCTGTACCGAAACGGTGGCCGAGGGAATGGCCGTGCGCACCCGCAGCGAGAAGCTTGACCGGCTGGTGCGCACGGGCTTTGAGATGATTATGTCCAACCACCGCATCGAATGCAAGACCTGCCCGGCCAACCGGCGCTGTGCACTGCAAAAAATCGCCAAAGAGCGCAAGTGGCCGCTGAAACCGAAGCGGTTACCGGCGCTTGAGCGAGATTTACCCGTTGATGAAAGCGCCCCGGGCATCATCTATGACCCGAACAAGTGCGTCCTTTGCGGCCTTTGCGTCCGGGTCTGCCGCCGGAAGGGGCTGGGCGATCTGGGCTTCGCCCACCGCGGGTTCAACCGCATGATCACCACCTTCGGCGACAGTCCTTTGGGCGCGGGCGGGTGCCTGAACTGCGGCGCCTGCGCGGACGCCTGTCCGGTCGGGGCGCTGGCGGCCAGGGGGGTATGGGGTCAGGCTTGACTTTTTGAGACTTGACTTTTTGCGATGAGTCAGGGGATTGAGTCAGAGAACCTGACGCCGTTTACGTGCCGGGTCTGTTTATGCCCACGATTTTGCCCCGCTTTTTGGCGTTGTTGGCAAGCCCGGTATCCCAGGCGTCCCGGTAACCTTTTGCGGTGCTGCCCGGTACAGCACAGCTCTTTAAAACCCCTTTAACCTTTTTCGTCATCAACCTCAGATCCTCTCCTTCGATGTTAGCGTTACTGTTATTTTACCTGATCCGAACATAATTTATTTTTGCAATATAGGCTTCGCCGGGGAAGGGATTTTACTCGCATTTGTAGAAGAAGAAAAAATAAAACTTAAAGGGAGGTTGAATCTATTTGAGCGAGCCGGTGAAGAAAAAGTATAAGTTCAGTTACCAGATAAGCCCCGACACCTGTATGTCCTGTGCGGCCTGCGAAGTTGAGTGCCATTTCAGCGCTGTCTTCGTTGACGACACTGTTCACTATGCCATTGACCTGGAAAACTGTACCCGTTGCGGTAAGTGCTTCAGGGCCTGTCCCGCGGATGCCATTGCCAGGGTCAATATTGCCTAAAAAATATAAGCGCTTAAAGCGCTTTTTTTGTCTGGACCGGTCCAAAATCTTGGGCCGGTCCAGACTAGTTTTATCCTTCCATTTCCAACCACTACCGACTTAATAAATGATAACTATCCTTGCACGAACAGGGCGTCCACGAACTCGCCGGCGTTAAACGGCCGCAAATCCTCGATCCCCTCGCCGATGCCGATCATTTTGACCGGAATGTTCTGGGAGTGCTTCACCGCGATCACCACACCGCCTTTTGCGCTGCCGTCCAGCTTGGTCAGGGCAATCCCGGTCACCCCTGCGGCCTCCCCAAAAAGCTTCGCCTGGCTGATGGCGTTCTGGCCGGTCGTAGCGTCGAGAACCAGAAGCACCTCGTGGGGCGCGCCCGGCATTTCCCGGCTCAGGATCCGCCCGATCTTTTTCAGCTCCTCCATTAAGTTGCTCTTAGTGTGCAGGCGGCCGGCCGTATCGATGATCAGCACGTCGGCCGACCGGGCCCTGGCGGCCTGCAGGGAATCATAGGCGACGGCAGCCGGATCGGAGCCCTCCTGGTGCTTGATCAGGTCGACACCCACCCGCCTGGCCCAGACCTCCAGCTGGTCGATGGCCGCCGCCCGGAAGGTGTCCGCCGCCCCCAGGATTACCTTTTTCCCTTCGGATTTGTAAATATAGGCCAGCTTGCCGATGGTCGTGGTCTTGCCGGCGCCATTCACCCCCACCACCATGATCACGGCCAATTCCTTGCCGCTTGCGTTGATGGGAACGATCCCCTCGCCAAGCATTTCCCGGATCAACTCTTTTAAGACCGGCTTCAGCTCTCCGGCGTCGTTCACCCGCCTTTCCCGGACCGTGCGGCGAAGACGGCCCACCAGTTCCACAGCGGTGCTCACGCCCACGTCCGCCTGCACCAGAGCCTCTTCCAATTCCTCATACATTTCCTCATCGATGGCCTTGCGGCCGTGGATGACGTCGTCTATCTTTTCCACCAGGTTCTGGCGGGTCTTCGTCAGGCTATCTTTTAATTTGCTGAAAAACCCCATCGAAACCTTCCTCCGGATTGAAACTTTCTCGCACTATAAATGCCCCGGGCCGGCCAGCGCCTCTCTGGCCGCGCGCTGCTCCGCTTCTTTTTTGGAACGCCCGCGCCCCCGTCCCACAACCCGGTTGCGGTAAACCACACCGGCGGTAAAAAGCTTGTCGTGGTCGGGGCCTTCTTCTTTTAAAATAATGTACTGCACCTGCTCACCGCTGCGCTGCTGCACCATCTCCTGCAGTTCCGTCTTGTAATCCCGGTCGGCTCGACCGTCCAGGACATCTTCAAGCACCGGCAAAAGCTGCTCCACGGCAAACGTGGACGCCCGCTCCATGCCCTGATCCAGGTAAACAGCGCCCAGCAGGGCCTCAAAGGAGTCAGCCAGGATGGAGGGCCGGTCTCGCCCGCCCGAGCGCTCCTCACCCCGCCCCATCAGGAGGCAGGAACCAATCCCCAGCCCCCGCGCCACCCTGGCCAGGGAAGGCTCGCACACCACCGCCGCCCTCAGCTTGGTCAGCTCGCCCTCACTGAAGTGGCGGTATTTCCGGTAAAAAAAGTCGCTGATCGCCAGTTCCAGCACAGCGTCACCCAGGAATTCCAGTCGCTGGTTGTCCTCCCGGCCGGCCTGGCGGTTTTCGTAGGTATACGAACCGTGGGTCACGGCCTGGACAAGAAGATCCTGGTCGTTCCAGTCGATACCCAGGCGCTCTTTGAGCCCGGCCAGCTTATCGGCAACTTTCAACAAAATACCACCCACTCTACGCGTTAACATCTGCCGGCGTCAACTTCCTGCGCGCGCGATAAAATACACCCACTCTATTTATATTTTTTGAAAACCAGCGTTGCATTATGCCCGCCGAACCCGAAGGAGTTGGAAAGCGCTGCGTTGACCGCAGTTTTCCTCGCCACGTTGGGCACACAATCCAAGTCGCAGTCCGGGTCGGGAACCTCGTAATTGATGGTCGGGGGAATCTCGCCGCGGTCGATGGCCAGTAAGCAGACGGCCGCCTCCAGACCGCCGGCGGCGCCCAGGAGGTGCCCGGTCATGGACTTGGTTGAACTGACCGCCAGCTTCCCGGTGTGGTCGCCGAAGACTTTTTTGATAGCCAGCACTTCCGACCTGTCGCCCAGCGGGGTCGACGTGGCGTGGGCGTTGATGTAGTCAACCGCTCCCGGCGCCAGGTCCGCGTCGGCCAGCGCCTCCCGCATGGCATTGGCCGCGCCTGCCCCATCCGGATCGGGGGCCGTCATGTGATAGGCGTCGCACGTGCTGCCGTAGCCGGCTACCTCGGCGTAAATGCGGGCTCCCCGCTGCAGGGCGTGCTCCAGGCTTTCCAGAACCAGAATGGCGGCTCCCTCACCGATGACGAAACCGTCCCGCTGCGCGTCAAAGGGCCGGCTGGCCTTTTCCGGCTCCTCATTCCGGGTCGACATGGCCTTCATGGAACAGAACCCGGCCACAGCCAGGGGGGTGATCGGCGCTTCGGTGCCGCCGCTGAGCATCACGTCAGCGTGCCCGTGCTGGATCATTTTAAAGGCGTCGCCAATGGCGTTGGTGCTGGAAGCACAGGCTGTCACGCTGGTGATGTTCGGCCCCCGCAGACGGTAGCTGATCGCCACCTGGCCGGCGCCAATGTTGGCGATCATCATCGGCACGAAAAACGGGCTGACCCGGCCAGGGCCTTTTTCAAAAAGAACCCGGGCCTGCTCCTCCATCGTCGTGATCCCGCCAATGCCGGAACCGAGAATAACCCCGATGCGGTCACGGTTTTCCCCCTCCAGGTCCAGGGCGGCGTCTGCAATGGCCATACCGCTCGCGGCCACCGCAAACTGGGTGAACCTGTCCATCCGGCGGGCCTCTTTTTTGTCGATGTACTGGGCCGGTTCAAAGTCGACCACTTCTCCCGCTATCCTGGTCGTGAAGTTGGCCGGGTCAAAACGCTCCACCCTTTTGATGCCGGAAACACCGCCCACCAGGGAAGACCAGAACGCTTCAAGGCCTGTTCCCACCGGGGAGATGACCCCGATGCCGGTGATCACAACCCGCTTTCGCAAAAAATTACCTCCCTCTTCAAAAAAGTCCCGTGAGCTGCCCCCCGGGACTAAAAAAAGACAATCTTACTTGTGTTCCTGAATATACTTCACAGCCTCTCCGACAGTGCGGATCTTTTCGGCGTCTTCATCGGGAATTTCCAGGTCGAACTCCTCTTCCAGAGCCATAACCAGTTCCACAATATCTAAAGAGTCGGCTCCCAGATCGTCAACAAAGGATGATTCCATCTTCACATCTTCTTCTTCCACGCCAAGCTGTTCGACGATGATTGACTTAACCTTGTCATACATGGACATACTCAAATGTCACCCCCTTCCAAGTACTTTAACCTTATCAAAACAGTTAGATACACACCATTCCACCGTCCACAGCGATGGTTTGCCCGGTTATATAGGCAGCAGCGTCCGATGCCAGAAAGGCCACCACTTCGGCCACGTCCCCAGGGTCGCCGAACCTCGCCAGGGGTACGGCGGAAAGCATCTTCTCCTTCGCCTCTTCCGTCAGCCCACCGGTCATCTCCGTCGTGATAAAACCGGGCGCCACCGCGTTTACGGTAATCTGGCGGGAGCCCAGTTCCCTGGCCAGGGCCTTGGTAAAACCGATCAAACCAGCCTTGGCGGCGCAGTAGTTGGCCTGACCGGGATTTCCGGTGAGTCCGACCACCGAGGCAATGTTGATAATTCGGCCGCAGTGGTTTTTGACCATGGTTCGGGCCACCGCTCTGGCACAGTTGAACGCACCCTTCAGATTGACCTGCAGCACCGCGTCCCAGTCCGCATCCTTCATGCGCAGGATCAGGTTGTCGCGGGTGATGCCGGCATTATTGACCAGGATATCCACCCGGCCCAATTCTTCGCCGGCCGTCTTGATCATTGCCGCCGCCCGGGCCGAATCCGACACGTCGGCCTGAAAAACCAGCGCCCGGCGTCCCATCGCGCGAATTTCACCCGCCACGGCGGCAGCCGCGTCCTCCCTGCCGGCGAAGTTTACTAGCACATCGGCGCCTTTTTGGGCCAGCACGAGGGCGATTGCCCGGCCGATCCCGCGGGACGCTCCTGTTACCACGGCAATCTTACCGTTAAGAACCATTTTAGCCAACCTCCCTGACATGCGCAAGGACTTTTTCCAGCGACGGCCGGTCCTCAACATTCAAGACGACAGCGTCGCGACAAATTTTTTTAATCAGCCCGCCCAGCACCCGGCCCGGGCCAACCTCGACAAAAGTTTTAAAGCCGTCCCCGGCCAGCCTCCGCACGCTCTCTTCCCAGCGCACCGGGCTGTATACCTGGCGGATCAGTCTGTCGCGCACCTCTTCACCGTTCCGTATATAATCGGCGCTCACGTTGGCCACCACCGGCACCGCGGGATCGCCGGCGAACACACCGGCCAAATCCACGGCCAGCCGGTCGCCGGCCGGCTTCATTAAGCTGGAGTGAAAGGGCGCGCTCACCGGAAGCCTCAGGCAACGCTTGGCCCCGGCCTCCGCGGCCAGGCTGGCTGCAGCCTCCAGGGCCGCCGTTTCACCGGCGATGACCACCTGCCCCGGGCAATTCAAATTCACAGCCTCAACCACGCCGCCGGCAGAGGCACGGCGGCACACTTCCTGTACGGCATCAGCAGGCAGCCCCAGCACAGCGGCCATCCCCCCCCGCCCAACCGGAACGGCCTCCTGCATGTAGCGGCCGCGTTTGCGGACCAGCGGCAGGGCGTCTTCCAGGGAAAGCGAACCAGCCGCCACCAGCGCGCTGTACTCCCCCAGGCTGTGGCCGGCCACGGCCGCCGGTCTGAGCCCGTGTTCCCGCAAGACGGCAAAGCAGGCGCAGCTCACGGCCAGCAGGGCCGGCTGGGTGTTGACGGTCAGATCAAGGTCGCCGGCGGGACCTTCGAAGCACAGGGTTGACAGGGGGAAACCCAGAACATTGTCGGCCCGGTTAAAAATTTCAGCAGCCGCCGGGAAATGGTCGAATAAGTCTCTACCCATTCCCACATATTGGGATCCCTGTCCGGGGAAAACAAAAGCGCATTTCACGGGCCGGACACCGCCTGTCTGAGCTCGTCCAGTACGCGTACGGCGTCGCGGGCGATCTCCTGGATAATCTCATTTGCCGGCTGTATTTTTTGGACCATGGCGGCAACCTGTCCGGCCATAATTGATCCGTTGTCCGTATCGCCCTCCGTCATAGCCAGACGCAGGCCCCCGGAACCGAGCTTTTCGATCTCTTCCGCCGGCGCCCCGTTTTTCTCCATTTCGGCAAACTTTTTCGAGAGCTTGTTTCGCAGAACGCGCACCGGATGGCCCGTGGAAGCCCCGGTCACAGTGGTATCGCGGTCTCTGGCCTTGAGCACCATCTCCTTTACCTTCGGGTGAATGGTGCACTCGGAAGCGCACATAAACCGGGTCCCCATTTGCACCCCCACCGCGCCGAGGGCCAGGGCCGCCACCAGCCCGCGCCCGTCGAAAATGCCGCCGGCGGCGATAACCGGAATATCGACGGCGTCCACCACCTGAGGTACCAGGGCCATGGTGGTCAGTTCACCAACATGGCCGCCGGACTCCATTCCTTCCGCAATCAGGGCGTCCACACCCCCGCGGGCCAAGCGTTTGGCCAGAGCCACGGAGGAAACCACCGGAATCACCCGGGTACCGACTTCCCGTAAGGCCGGCACGTATTTGCCTGGATTACCGGCCCCTGTCGTAACCACGGCAACAGGTTCCGCCAGTAAAACCGCCATCACGTCTTCCAAAAAAGGGGAGCGCAGCATGACGTTAACCCCGAAAGGCTTTTTCGTCAGGCGCCTGGCCAGCTTGATCTGCTCATTCAGCCATTCGGCCGGCGCCGCCCCCGAGCCGATTACGCCCAGGCCGCCTGCCTCGGAGACGGCAGCAGCCAGTTCGCCCGTTGAAACCCAGGCCATGCCGCCCTGAATAATCGGGTAGTTAATTCCTAAAAGATCGCACAATGCGGTACGGATCAATCTCTCACCGCCCTCCATATAGTATGAAGAAAGTTCCGCCGAATGCCGGCAACGCTTACAGGGAAGCACCCAAAGCACCTTTATAACCGCACCATTTCATGGCAATGGCGCCCCAGGTAAGACCGGTCCCGAAACCGACCATAATCACGTGATCCTGATTTTTAATTTTGCCGTCTCGCAGCGCCTCTTCCAGCGCCAGCGGGACGGAAGCGGTCGAGGTGTTGCCGTAGCGGTCCACATTGACCAGGACCTTGTCCATGGGCAGGCCCAGCTTTTTCGCAGCCGATTCAATGATGCGGACGTTGGCCTGGTGGGGAATGAAAAAGTCCACGTCGTCCTTGGTCAGTCCGGCGGCGGCCAGAACCTCCTCGGCAGCCTCACCCATCACCCGCACGGCAAATTTGAAAACTTCCCGGCCGTTCATGTGGATGGTATGCAGCTTTTTCTCCACCGTCTCCCGGGTGGCCGGCATCCGCGAGCCGCCGGCCGGCTGCGTCAGGTGTGGTCCGCCGGCCCCGTCCGAGCCCAGCCGGAAGGCCAAAAAGCCGCAGTCCTCCGGCACCGGCCTTAAGACAACCGCGCCGGCGCCGTCACCGAAAAGCACACAGGTGTTGCGGTCTTCCCAATTAAGCACCCTGGACAGGGTATCGGCCCCGACAACCAGCACGTTTTGGTACATACCGGTGCTGATAAACTGGCTGCCGGCGGCTAACCCGTAGATGAAGCCGGTGCAGCCCGCCGCCAGGTCAAAAGCTCCGGCTTTTACGGCCCCGATCTTGTCCTGGACGATGCAGGCGGTGGCCGGGAACAACATGTCGGGCGTGTTGGTGGCGACAATGATCAGGTCAATCTCTTCAGCTGACAAGCCGGCATCGCGGATGGCCTTTTCGGCCGCCACGACGGCCATATCGGAAGTGGCCTCTTGTGGCGAGGCAATACGCCGCTCCCGGATCCCGGAGCGGCTGAAAATCCATTCGTCGCTGGTTTCAAGTGTCTTTTCCAGTTCGGCGCTGGTCACCACCCGCCCGGGAACATATGTGCCGATACCCGCTATTCCCACGTTAATGAATTCCCTGGACACCGTCCCGGTCACCTCCCTTGACCTCCATACTTTCCACGCTCTCCCGGATGGCATTCAGCAGTTGATTTTCCACCGACTCCCGGGCTACCCGGATGGCGTTTTTAATGGCCCGGGCCGTGGAACTGCCGTGGGAAATGATGGCTACGCCGTTTACACCCAAAAGAGGAAACCCGCCGTACTCCGCGTAATCAAGCCGCCTCTGAAAGCCTTTTAGAGCCGGTCCGGCCAGAGCCGTGCCGAACTTGGCCGCCCAGCTCTTCGTAATCTCTTCTTTCATCATTTTAAACAGCGCCTGGGCCAACCCCTCACTGGCCTTGAGGACAATGTTGCCGACAAAGCCGTCGCAGACCACCACGTCCACGGTGCCCCGGAAAATGTCCCTGCCCTCAACGTTGCCGTAAAAGTTGATCCCGGCGTTGTCAAGCAGGGACAAAGCGGCCAGAGACACCTCGTTGCCCTTGGTCGGCTCCTCACCGTTGGAAAGGAGCCCGACCCTGGGGTTCTGAAGCCCCATTATTTTTCGGGCATAGAGGTAACCCATCACCCCGAACTGCAGGAGGTGCTGCGGCTTGCAGTCGACGTTGGCGCCGACGTCCAGCAGCACGGTGATCCCCTTTTCACTGGGCAGCACTCCGGCGATGGCCGGCCGGTCAATTCCTTTAATCCTGCCCAGTCCCAGCAGGGCGGCCGCCATGGCCGCCCCGGTGCTGCCGGCTGAAACCAGCGCATCCGCCAGCCCTTCGCGGACCAGGCGGGTGGCAACGACAATGGAAGAATCTTTCTTGCGCCGGACGGCAACGGCCGGCGGCTCGGCCATCCCGATCACATCGGGGGCATGGATCACCTCGACCAGCCCCCCCGCCTTGTTTTCCGCCATTTCCTGGCGGATCTGCGCCTCGTCACCAACCAGGAGGACGGAAAGACCATAGGCCCTGGCCGCTTCCAGCGCACCCTTGACAATCTCCCGGGGGGCGTAGTCACCACCCATGGCATCCACAGCGATCTTCACTGCGGCAATACCTCCTCGCTCATCGCAAAGACCAGAAACTTGCCCTGGAACACGATTTCATCCTTGACCTGAGAGGTAACTTTTACCATGTATTTATTTCCCTTTTTCTGCTTTATAATCGCTTTTGCCATAACTTTTTCGCCGATGTAAACCGGCCGCTTGAAACTCACCCTGGCCATGCCGGTCAGGGCCGCCGCGGTATCGATCACGGCTACCGCCAGTGAATTGGCCTGGGCAAACAGGTGGTGCCCCCGCGCCACCTTCGTCCTGGACAGCGTCATCGCAGGCGTGACCGGCAATATCGAAACACCGTAATGCCCCACTTCCATGTCGACCAGGTCGCCGACCAGTTCACCGCCGGAAAGAGTCCTGATTTGCCCGCCGTTCCTGGCCACGCTCATCACGCGCTCACGCAGTTCGGGTATTTTTAACTCCATCCTGTCCAGCCGGATGGTCTGTACACTCACGTTGAAAATACGGGCAAGGTCCTCATCCGTCAAAAAAGGATCGCCGGCCAGGTATCTGGAAAGATGTTTTTGCCTGTCAGCCTTTGCCAGGTTGCTCCTGACCATATCACTCACCTACAATCGGAACCCAGGGGCACAAAAGGGATAATCTTTTAATTTCCGACATATATTTTAGCACCTGGTACTAAAGTTATTATATTTTACCTCTTTTTAAAATGCAAGTAAACGGATAAAAAAATAAGCTCAGGTGACTGAACCAAAGCTCATTTAAGATCTACAGGAAATTTTGTTTATTTTGTCGTTACAACTTCCCTGGCCTTATAAAAACCGCACTCCGGACACAGGTGGTGGGGTTGAATCATTGCCCGGCACTGAGGACAGCTGACGAGGGTAGGCGCGCTGATCTTGTAGCTGGCCGCTCTTCTCTGCCGGCCGCGCTGCTTGGACGCTTTTCTCTTGGGTACTCCCATCATGACACCTCCTTACTCACTACACTCACTACTTCAACAGAGCACGCTTTCTTTCACGAAAGCCCGGTTTTTCACTCTAAAAGTTTTTTTAACGCCGTCAGGCGCGAGTCGATTTCCGCCCCGGCACAGTCACACGTTCCCTGATCCAGCCTGCGTCCGCAGCCCGGGCAGAGTCCCGGACAATCATCCCCGCACAGCGCCTTCATCGGCAGGTCCATGATAATGTCCTTGTACACTTCCGGGGTCACGTCAAGTAAGTCGCCCGTAAATGCTACGGCATCTTCACTTGCGGCTTCAGACCCATAGACGTAATTCTCCGCCACCGGCAGGTCAAAGGCAAAGGTGAAAGGCTCAAGACACCTCCCGCAGGTAAGCCAGAGCTCTCCCGACACCGTCCCCTCAACCCGGAGCAATTTTCCGTTGTTGGCAACGGTAAAGGAGGCTTTAACCGGCCCGCCGAAGGAAATTTTCTCCCCCTGGAGTTCGAGCGGGGGGAGTTCTTCACTCAAGCTGAAGGAGTCCGAGTCTCCCGGCGATCGCTTGAGCCTGGCCACATCAAGTTGCAACATGATCTCTCCTGTTCCGGTAAAAGTTCGCTTTTCCGCAAGGTTAGCCAAACAACAAAAATTATATACGGATTAAAGGCGCTTTGTCAAGATTTTTCCTGTCCGCGCGCCCCGGGCGGCAGGATTTCCGCTATACCGGCAGAAGTGTTGATGTAAGTGAAAGGGGAGTTGTGTTCATGCAGTACGCAGCTATGGCGGCTACTTTTTTATTCGGCTGTCTGATCATCTGGGCCTGGCTGGGCGGCAGGGCGCGGTCGGCGGAAACAGCGGCGGCCGAACTGCGCGTGCGTTTGGGAGAGCAGGGAGAAGATCTTCGCCGGACCCGGGAGGAGCTCGGCCAGGCCAACAACACCCGGACCCGGGCGGAAGCCCGTCTGGAGGAATCGCAAAAAAACCTGGCCGAACAGAGACAATTGCTGGCGGAGGCCACCAAAAAACTCTCCGATACCTTCAATGCCCTCGCTTTTGATGCCTTGAGGAGCAATAACCGGGCTTTTCTGGACCTGGCCCAAAAAAGCCTGGAGGGGGTTCTCAACGAGGCCAAAGGGGACTTGGGCCGGCGCCAGGAGTCCATCGCGGCCCTGGTCGCTCCGATGAAGGATGCCATTGAGCGCTACGACCGGCAGGTGCAGGAGATGGAAAACGCCCGCCGGGAAGCCTACGGCAGCCTGACCGGGCAATTGCGGGAAATGGCCCGCACCCAACACCTGCTGCAAGTGGAAACCGGGAA
>Ga0209347_1002004_pt1 | contig 28911 bp, 26 predicted proteins | sample AutmiccommuBRH23_FD_187382 | JGI IMG/M metagenome (GOLD analysis project Ga0209347, IMG submission 187382) | Deep subsurface microbial communities from Mt. Terri, Switzerland - Autotrophic microbial communities BRH/23 (SPAdes) (version 2) | ecosystem: Environmental > Aquatic > Deep subsurface >...
CCGTCATCGTCCTGCTGTGGGGCGGCGATGCACCGGTTGACGCGCGTGACATCGAGGTGTGGCGCCTGACGCTGCGCACGCTGAAGGACCCGGACCTGCACATCGAGGTCATTCCATGAGCGCGCCGGTGTTCGCCATCGTCGGCCATCCGAACAAGGGCAAGAGCAGCATCGTCTCGACGCTGGCGCGGGACGAGACCGTCGCCATTTCGCCGGTCCCCGGCACGACCGCCGACATCCGCGAGTTCCCCATGCGCATCGATGGCGAGACGCTCTATGTCCTGGTGGACACGCCGGGCTTCCAGCGCGCGCGTGCGGCGCTGGAATGGATGCAGCAGCAGAATGCGCCCTTGGTTCAGCGCCCGGAGGTGGTGCGCCGGTTCGTGGAACAGCACCGCGACGACCCGCGCTTTATCGCCGAGTGCCGCCTGCTGACGCCGATTCTCGATGGTGCCGGCATCCTTTACGTGGTGGACGGCTCCCATCCGTTCGGTGAAGAGTACGCCGCGGAAATGGAGATCCTGCGCTGGACCGGGCAGCCCAGCCTGGCGCTGATCAACCAGATCGGCACCAGCGACTACAGCGATGACTGGCAGAAGGCCCTGGGGCAGTACTTCCGCATCGTGCGCGTGTTCAACGCCCTCACCGCCGACTTCGACAAGCGCATCCGGGTGATCCTGGCGTTCGGGCAGATCAGCGACCCGTGGCGGGCGCCGCTGGAACGTGCCGTCCGGATACTGGAGGCCGAGCAGTCCGAACGCCGCAAGCTTTCGGCGCGGGTGATCGCCGAGGCCCTGAGCGCCATGCTCGTGCACACGCGCCAGCGCCGGCTTGGCGAGGGTGAATCCCAGGCGAAGGTGGTCGAGTCGGTGCGCCAGCAGTACAAGGACGACTTGATCGGCATGGAGCAGCAGTGCCGCACCGAAGTGGAACGCATCTACGACTACAAGCACCTGCAGCGCCACGAGCCGGTGATGGAGTTGCTCGACCAGGATCTGTTCGCCAAGCAGACCTGGAACCTGTTTGGCCTCACCAGACAGCAGCTCATCGCCACCGGCGGCCTGGGCGGCGCGGCCGCGGGGAGTGTGATCGATATCGCCGTGGCCGGGCACTCGCTGCTGCTGGGCGCCGGCATCGGGGCGCTGATCGGCGGCGTCTCCGCCTGGATCGGCGCCGACAAGGTCGCCGACACCAAGGTCCTCGGGCTACCGCTGGGAGGCGAGGAGCTGACCATCGGCCCGATGCGCAGCATCAACTTCCCCTACGTGGTCCTGAGCCGGGCGTTGCTGCATCACAAGATGATCGAAGACCGCACCCACGCCTATCGCGGCCCGCTGGAGCTGCAACCCCAGCCCGGCGCACTGCAGCGCTTCGACCTCGACAGCCGCAAGCGCCTGGAAACGGTGTTCGGCAAGCTGCGCAAGCAGGAGGGACTGCAACCGGCGCTGCTGGACAACCTGAGTGCGGAGATCCAACGGCTCATGCAGCGCACCGGGCCCGGCCCGTCACGCGAGTCGCACTCCTGAGGCGCGCCGCGTCGGCGGATTGCGTTCGGGCTACTCGGTGGGCGGGTCCAGATGGCGCAGCAGGGCGTCGTGGAAGCGCGCCGGCGCCTGGATCTGGGGCGAATGGCCGAGATCCGGGAAGGTCTGCAGCGTCGCGTCGGGAATGCGCGCGGCCGCCTCCCGGCTGATACGCGGGTAGTCCCCGATCCGATCGCGCACCTCGGCCGGCGCCGCAGCCTTGCCGATGGCGGTGTTGTCCTGTTCGCCGATCAACAGCAGCGTCGGAACCCGGAGCTGCTCGAACTCGTAGTACACCGGCTGGGTGTAGATCATGTCGTAGGTGAGCGCCGAGCTCCATGCCACCGCCTCGCGGCCCGGCCCCCGGAACATGCCGGCCTGCATGTCGACCCAGCGATCGAACTCCGGGCGCCACTGGCCGGCGTAGTAGGTGTTCTTCTGATAGGCGCGGATGCCTTCGGCGCTGGTTTTCAGCGCGCCGGCATACCATTGGTCGACGCTGCGGTAGGGCACCCCGAGGGCCTTCCAGTCCTCCAGGCCGATGGGATTGACCAGTACAAGTCGTTCGACCTGCTGCGGGTAGAGCAAGGCGTAGCGGGTGGCGAGCATTCCGCCCATCGAGTGGCCCATGACCGTGTGGCGGTCGATGTCCAGGCTGTCGAGCAGGGCGCGCGTGTTCGCCGCCAGCTGGTGAAAGCTGTACTGGTAGGCACGCGGCTTGCTCGACTTGCAGAACCCGACCTGGTCAGGCGCCACCACCCGATAGCCGGCCGCGGTGAGCGCCTCGATGGTGCCTTCCCAGGTGGCCGCGCAGAAATTCTTGCCATGCAGCACCACCACCGTCCGGCCGTTGGGATCGACCGGCTGCACGTCCATGTAGGCCATCTGCAGTGTTTGGCCCTGGGATTCGAGGCTGAAGCGCTGAACCGGGTGGGGATACTCGAATCCCTCCAGCTGCGGTCCGTAGGTGGTTGCTGCGCTCGCCAGGACGGGGAAGCCCAAGAGTAGGAATAACCTGCACAAGCAGCGGATCACGGCATGGCTCCTGAGAAAGGGGGCGCACGCGGCCCCGAACCTCGCCGGCAGGGTAGCTGGTTGGCCCGGGCACCTGCAATGCACCCATCCCGCATCGGCAAACGAAAACGGCGGTGCCCCGCACGAGGCCGCCGCCGTCGCCGCATCCCACCGTTGCCGTGTTATGGCTTCACGTAGGTGTAACCTTGCAGCTGCAATTCGCTCACGGTGGCCACCCCGGAGGGGGTGATCTCCGCATTCATGTTGATCTTGTCCTTGTCGATATTGCGGCCCTTGATGGTATTGGCGCAGATCTGGAACGTGACACCGCGGTTGGCGAGCTCCTGGACCGTATCCGCGTGGGAGTTGCCCTTGGCGTCTTTCCAGCCGTCCAGCAGAAAGTCGATGCCCTTGCCATGGGTGACCACCACGACCTCGGCGTTCTCATCGCCGACCGCATTGAGGTGGTTCTTGATGTTTCGCAACCCCGGTCCGGCGAGCTGCGCATCGTTCATGTGGTAGAGGACCTTCTGCTGGTGGTAGCCATTCTTGGCCGGCTTCATGTCCTGCCCCTCGGCCAAGGCCTGGCCGGCCGCCAGTGCCATACCGAGCAGCAATCCCGCTATCGCAGTCACGTATTTCCTCAGCATTGCTCATCCTCCTCGTGTCGTTGTGTCGTGCTCGACACCGGGAGTCATGCAAGCCGCGTTCCCGTCACGGCTCATCCATCGCACCGCCGCGGACTCAGGCAGTTACCCCTGCGTCGCCGACGCGCGGCCGGTCGCCCGGCCCGTGGCCGGTGCAGATTGCAAACCCCCGACGCGAGACGTGGGCTAAAATTCAACCCGCCCCGCGAGTGGTGTACTTTGTCGCTAACCACATCCCCCGTGCGAGAAAAAGGGAGACACTCGATGAAGGAGTCGCTGAAGCCAGGCATCACCTACGAACACCGGTTTGTGGTCCCGTCCTCGAAGACGGTCCCGGCGTTGTACCCGGAGTCGGCCGAGTTCGTGGCCATGCCCGAGGTGTTTGCCACCGGATTCCTGGTCGGCCTTCTGGAGTGGACCTGTATCAAGGCGCTCAATCCCCATATCGACTGGCCCGCGGAGCAGACCGTGGGCACGCACATCGACATCAGCCATGAAGCGGCGACGCCGCCGGGGCTCGAGGTCACCGCCAGGGCGGAGCTGGTCGCGGTCGAGGGCAGGAAGCTCATCTTTGAGGTGGAAGCCCACGACGGCGTAGACCGCATATCCAAAGGCCGGCACGAGCGCTTCGTGATCGACAAAGAGAAGTTCGAGGCGAAAACCCAGGCGAAGAAGCGCGCTTGAGGGCGAGTGGCCCGGGCGGCATGCGCTGAAAAAGCTACCTGCCCTATGGGCATGTGCCGCCAACGGCGTGCCCCGCGACGTGCCACACTAGAGAGTGCGCCGAACGGGTGAGCCGGCGCCCCGCCTCGGGACCGTGCGCGTGGCCCCAGCTGAGGCGCTGCAAGCACGACCGGGCGGTGCTCGTTCGGTGGCGTTGCCCGCTGACTCGGAGGTCACACGATGGTGCACATAGACTCCATTCTCGCTGCCACGGATTTCTCGGCCGACGCCCGCAACGCGCTCGAGCGTGCGGCGATGCTCTGCACCACCACCGGCGCAACCCGCGGCGCCGCGCTCCACGTGCTCGAGACGTCGTGGCTGGAAGCGCTGAGGCAGCGCGTGAGCTCGCACCCCGGCGCGGACCAGTCTCTGATCGACAGTGCCTCACGGGATCTCGAGCAGCTGGTCGCCGAGATCCGCGAAGCGACGGGCGGGTCCCTCGAGCCCCAGGTCCGCGTCGGCAACGTCGTCGACACCATTGTGGAGGCGTGCGGGGAGTGTGACCTGCTGGCACTCGGCGCCCGTGGCGGACACACGCTGCGGGAGTTCGCCCTGGGAACCACCGCGGAGCGTATCATCCGCCGCATCCCCAAACCGATCCTGGTGGTGCGCCGCAAAGCCGCGGCCTCCTACCGGCGCGTCCTGGTGGCCGTGGATTTCTCACGGCACTCCCAGGCCGCGTTCGAATACGCCAATCTGATCGCCCCCGACGGCGAGCTCCATCTGGTGCACGTGTTCGGAGTCCTGTTCGAGGGACAAATGCGTTACACGGGCGTTTCGGACGCACTGATAAAAGAATACCGCGACAAGGCGCGCGCGGAGGCGGAGCTCGCCATGAGCCGCTTTGCATCCGGTCTGGGCCAAGACGAGCATCGCGTGAAGGGCGTGGTCGAATATGGCGGCCACGTTGCCAACACGCTGGTCGAGAAGGCGCGGGACCTCGACGCCGACCTCGTCGTCGTCGGCAAGCACGGCGAATCCCTGACGGAAGGCTTGCTGCTCGGTGGCGTCACGTTGCGCATGCTGGGGGACTGCAGCTGTGACGTGCTGGTCGCGCAATAGCGCGCCTGATCGCTACGGTCGCGGCTGACCCAGTCCCGCCGCGCGCAACACCTGTTCGTCGACACCTCGTCCGGCACAGCAGTCGGCGAGCTTGCCGTCGATGGCCACCGCAGGGACCGAGCGGATACCCAGCGCGGCTGCGCGGACGGCCACCTGATCGTCGTGCATGTCCAGCACGATGATTTCGCAGGACGGGCACGCAATGCGGTTCACCATCGCGATGGTGTCGCGGCATGCCGGGCATCCGGCGCTGAAGATCTCGATCTTACGCAGTGGATTCATGACAGGCTCCTTCGATCGTTCGCCCATGCCCCGCAGGGGCGCCGGTGGGCGGGAATTGGAAGACCGCGGGGAGCATGGCGCCGTTCAGCTGCCAGCGGGGAACGGGCTGATCGACGCGCGCAACCGGGCCGCTGACACCCGCAGCGCACGCACTATGTCGGCGACCGGCGGAACGCCCTTGTTGGCGCCATCGCCGCGTGCGTACACTCGACAGCAGTCGGCGTCCGCGTGGGGAGTACAGCCGCTGACGTCGCGGCCGTCCACCAGGACGGAGGGCGATCCGTAGCCGCGAACATGCGCAGGTGCTTGCGCTGAGCCCAGCTCCCACTCGCGCCAGCGGGGCGGAACTCCGGCCGCGGCGAATGCATGCAGGAGTTGCGCGCGGGCGGGCGCGATATTGGGGCAGCTCCGGTCGTACACGAGTTCCACATTCACGCCCGCTATCCCTCCTCCAGATCCAGTTGCTCGAGAATGGGGCATGCGCTCAAGGCGCCGCGGCCGCTGCACTGCCGCACCATCCGTCCCAGGGCGTCCCGGATGCGCTGCAGATCGCGGATCTTCTCGTCGACCGCTTCGATCTTGCGCGTCGCCCGCAGCTTGATGTCCCCGCAGGTCGTCCCCGGCTCGCGCCGCAGGGCGAGCAGTTCGGCGATCTCCTTGAGGGTAAACCCGGCATGCTTCGCCCGTTGAATGAAGCGAACGCGCCGCACCGTATCCTGAGAAAACTGCCGGTAGCCCGCCTTGGTGCGCTGCGGCGCCTCGATCAGGCCCTCGCTTTCGTAGAAACGCACCGTCTCCACCGACACGCCGGTCGCGCTCGCTACTTTTCCGATGCTCAGGAAGCTCATCACCATCTCCTCGGGCGGGAGTCTAGACCCTGGAGTCTACTTCAGGGTCAAGGTGCACGGGCGGTCCAGCGAGCGTGCTCGCGCGGCTCAAGGCGCTCCCACGGTTGCCCGCGTGGGAGCACTTTGCGCTCGGAGCGGCTTCAGCCGCGATGTGTCCGCGGGGCCTGCAGCCGTTCGGACGCGCGTTCCGGCAGGAAGCTGTGCAGTGTCCCGGACCGGACGAGGCGCGCGCCAGGTTCGCGGAGCTCGGGCGCCCGTGCGCTATTCCATATGCTCATAGTCGGTATCGCCCATGGTGGATCGCGGGGCCTCGGGCTCCCGTTCGGCGGGACTGGGATAAATCGGCTCGCTGCGGAGGCCTTTCACCAGCGCATAGCACATCACCACCATGATGAGCGAGAACGGCAGCCCCGAGCTGATGGCGGCGGTTTGCAGCGCAGTGAGGCCGCCGGCGACCAGGAGGATCGCGGCGACGACGCCCTCCAGAACGGCCCAGAACAGGCGTTGGATCTTGGGTGGGTCGGGATCGCCGCCGGCGGTGAGCATGTCGATCACCAGGCTGCCGGAGTCCGACGAGGTGACGAAATAGGTGGCGACCACCAGCGTGGCCACCGCCGCGGTCAACTGCGAGAGCGGGATTCCCTCGAGGGTCACGTACAGAGCGGTCGCCACATCGTCATCCACCGCCGCTGCGATCCCGCCGCCATGGAACAGCTCCAGGTTCAGCGCCGTGCCCCCGAAGATGCTCAGCCAGACGAAGGTCGCCAGCGTGGGCGCGAACAGCACGCCGATGATGAACTCTCGTATGGTCCGTCCCCGCGACACCCGGGCGATGAACATCCCGACAAACGGTGACCAGGCGATCCACCAGCCCCAGTAGAAGATGGTCCAGTCACCCGACCACCCGGTGGAGCGCAATGCGTCGGTCCACAGGCTCATCTGCACCAGGTTCTGCAGGTATCGGCCTGTACTTTCCACGAACATATCCAGGATGAAGGCGGTGGGTCCAAGCACCAGCAATACCGTCAGGAGCAGTCCGCTCAGCCAGATGTTGAGCTGACTCAGCCGCTTGATTCCCTTGTTCAGGCCGAGCAGCACGGACCCCGTGGCGAACAACGTGATCACGGCGATGAGAAGCAGCTGAATGGGAGCGCCCTTCTCCACACCGAAGAGGAAATTCAGCCCGGCGTTGACCTGAATGACGCCCAAGCCGAGGGATGTCGCCACCCCGAACATCGTGCCGAAGACCGCGAGCGTATCGATGACGTGGCCCGGCCAGCCGTAGATGGCGTCGCCGAGGATCGGATAGAACGTGGAGCGGATCGACAGCGGAAGCTTCTGCCGAAAGCCGAAGTAGGCCAGTGAGAGGCCCACGACGATATAGATCGCCCACGCGTGCAGCCCCCAATGGAAGAACGTCGTGCGCATGGCCACTTCCGCCGCGCCCAGCTCCTCCCCCTGCCCCACAGGCGGGTCCATGTAATGGGAGATCGGCTCGGCAACGCTCCAGAACAGCAACCCGATTCCCATGCCCGCGCTGAACAGCATGGCAAACCAGCCCATGTAGCTGTATCGGGGCTGCTCGTCGGGATCGCCCAGGCGCACGTCGCCGAACCTGCTGAACAACAGCCAGATGACGAACCCGAGGAAGAACGTCACCACCAGGGTGTAGTACCAGCCGAGGCTGACGACGATGGCGTCCTGCAGATCGCCGAAGAATGCCTCGGCGCTCTCCGTGAACGCGGCCCCGTACGCTATGAACAGGCCGATAACGGACACCGAGAGGATGAATACCGGCCGGCTCACGCGGGGAAAGATGCCCCACCGGGTGATCTTGACCTCGGTCGCCATGTAGACCTCCTTTCCTGGCTGCGTACTCCGCCGGCCGGCTCAGCGTGGCAGCGCCCGCGGCACACCCACGGGGCGCTCCGCCCATTCCTGGAAGCGGCGGTTGATGGGCTCGAAGTGCGCGGCCCACCAACGCGCATCGATGCGCAACGCCCGGCGCAGGTGATCCGGAGCGGTCGGCAGGTGCGGGACCACCGCTGCGGGCACCTGCTGCAGGGATGACCGGCGCACCGGGCCGTATGCAATGTGCCTCGCCTGCTCCGCCAGTCGTTCGGTAGCCGTGGCATAGCGGATGAACGCCAGTGCGGCCTCGCGCTCCGGGTGGCCTCGAGGAATGCCGAGCAGGTCGATGTTCCAGATCTGGCGATCCCACAGTATCTCGAACGGCTCGCCGCGCCCTACCGCCGCCTCGTAGATGCGTCCGTTGTAGGCGGTGGTCATGACAACGCGCCCGGTCTCCAGTAGCCGCACCGCCTGCTCGCCCTCCTCCCACCAGACCAGTTGCGGCTTGATGCGCTCGAGAACGGCGAATGCGCGGCGCAGTCCCTGCTCCGTCTCCAGTACGGAATAGACCTGTTCAGGCCCGACCCCGTCGGCCATCAACGCCCATTCCAGGTTGGCCTTGGGCGTCCTGCGCATCCCGCGCCCGCCGGGAAAACGCTCCGTGTCGAAGTAGTCCTCCAGGCCGGACGGCGCGGCGGCGTCGAAGGATCCGGCATCGTAGGCAATCACCGTGGACCACATGACCGTGCCCACGGCACACTCGGTCAGGGTTCCGGGAATGAAGTCCCGCTTCGGCTCGGTACCGTCGGGCGCCGGGGCCAGGATCGCCGCGTCGATGGGCTCCAGCAGGCCTTCCTCACAGCCGCGGATGGCGTCGGTCAGTTCCAGGTCCACCACATCCCACTTGAAGTTCAGCGAGCGGACCTGATCCCGAATGCGGCCCAGACCACCGTTGTAGTCGAGTACTTCGATCGTCGTTTCGTGCTCGGCCTCATAGGGGCGCACGAATGCAAGTATCTGGCTCTTGGTGTAGGCACCGCCCCAGGATACGAACGTGAGGGATCGGCCTTCCTGCGCTCCCGGTGCCAGCGGGATCAACAAGGCGCCTGCGAGCAGCAACCACCCGCCGGTTCGACGCAGCGCGTTGCCGTTCATGGGGTCACCAGTAATAGCCTGCGTTGATGTTGAAGCGGGTGTCCCAGTCGTCACTGCCGCCGCCGGCCAGGGAGCCATCTCCGATGAAGACCATGTTCCGTCCCCGGATCAGGTCGACGTAGGTGAACACCTTTCCAATGCTGATGCCGCAGCCGGTGGTGTTGAGATAGGAGTTGTCGAAGCGCTCGTCGTCCTTCACCAGCACGCTGAAGTCGTTGTAGCAGGTGATGAGCTTCACACCTGGCCAGCTCACGGGCAGGTTGTAGGCCACGTTGAATACCCCGAGGGTGCCCTCGGAAGCCACCTCATGGGTGCCCTGAAACGCGCCGAGGGTCACGGTGTCATCGCCGATGCCCGGCGGGTTCTGCGGATCGTAGGCGTAGCGTCCCAGTTCCAGCTGCACGTTCCAACGGCCGCAGCGGCTGTCCAGGTGCCCGGCCCCCGCCCAGTGACTGCCGCTTTTGCGGGTGTCGCGGTTGTATAGCTCTCCCCACTGGGCGGAGAGGCCGACTTCGTGGCTGCATTCGGTTTCGTGACCGATGGTGTAGGCAAGCCTCGCGTTGATGGTGTTGGTTTCTTCGTTGCGCCGAGCCCCTACGGCAACCGGATCGTATGAGTAGCGATCCAGGTTCGCGCTGTCGCCGAGCTCCTCGTTCTTGAAGAACGCGAGCTGCAGATCCCACGGTCCCCGCGCATGCACGTACTTCACGCCGGCGTCGTAGTCGTCCGCCAGGCCGATGTAATAGGGGACGCCGAACCAGAAGTTGTGCGACGCGTAGGGCAGCAGCCCGAACGGCACCTGGGTGATGCCGACCTGCACCTGCCCGGCGTCGTCGAAATCGTAGCCGATCCAGCCGTGGTGAATGGTGCTCATGTAGGGATAGAACCGGTATTCCGCCGAGAGCAGAAGCCGTTCGTGCTCGCCATCGACGTTGATGCGGAAGAGATCCAGGCCCGCGTCGCCGCGTTTCGTCTCCACGTCCGGGTCGTAATCTTCCCAGAAGACGTTGAAGCGCAGCGCGCCGCCCACCTGGAATGCGGACGTACCCTGCTCGGATTCTTCCGGGGCTTCCGAAACGGCCTCCTTGGCCGCCACCTCGTCGCCGGCCTCGCGTGCGAGCCGCGCTTCCAGCTCCTCCACCCGCGCCTTCAAGGCCTCGAGCTCCGACAATCGTTCCCGCAGCTCCTGGAGCTCGCGGCGGATGGCGTCGCTGTCGGAATCCGCAGCCCACGCAGGCCCCCATGGCACCGCCAGAGCGGCGCCGGCGGCAAGGGCGCGGCACACGCCTGCCCGCTCGCGGGTCCCTAGAACCATGGGACCAGTGTAGTTAAGGCGGTCAATGGGGCCAGAGTCCGGGCGGTTGGACGATCGACGTTGGACCGGGGAGCGAAGCCTGCGAGCCGTTGCTGTGCGCAGCGGTTGTTACGGGAGCCTTATCGCCCCGCTTCCGCGCTGCCGAACCGGTCCAGGCCGCGGGCCAGGGTCGCTCGTGAGAGCTCCCCGAGATGGCTGTCCACCAAACGCCCGTCGGCGTCGTAGAACAGGGTCGTCGGCAGGGCCATGGAGCCGACGGTGCGCCCCAGGGCGCCGCCGGGATCGAGCACCACGTTGTCGATGCTCAACGCCTGTTGGTCGAGGAACTGCCGCACCTGTCCCCGACTTTCGCCTTGGTTGGCGAACACGAACGTGATGTCCTTGTGTTCCCGCTGGGCCGCCGCCAGCACCGGCATCTCGCGCCGGCAGGGCGGACACCAGGTGGCCCACAGGTTGACCACCATGGGCTGACGGTTGCCTCGGGAAAGGCTCGCCAGATCGGTGGGCGCGCCATCGAGCGTCTGCAGGGGCGCCTGGGGCAGGGCGCGGGACTGGCTTTCGATCAGCATCACCGCGCCGGCGGCCACGGCCCAGGTAAGGGCGCCGGCCGCCAACGCGCCGCCGAGAGGCCTGCGGACCGCCGGAGTGCGCCAAAGGATCCACACGGCGGCGGCGAGTGCAGCGAGCACGCCGCTGAGCATATCGAAGCCGCCGTCGCGGATATCGAACACGCCCAGCCAGTCGTTGCGGTACGCATGGGCGTAGCGCAGCACGAAGCTCAGCCGCGCCGCCAGCATGCCGATCAACACCAGATTGAGCAGCGTGCCGCCGGTGGCGACACCGCGCCGCCGCCCCAGAAGGGCGCCGGCGGCCAGCGCCACCAGCACCGCGACCAGCAGCAGCAGGCGATCGACGGAGGTTGCGAACGGGCCGATAGTCACCGACAGCATGAAAGCGCCTCGTGAGTGGATTCGTCCGGTACCAGCGGCCGCGGCGGGGCGGAACCGGGGTCTTTGCGGCGGGTGACCGGATGGCCATCAGCAACCGCGGATTGTACCCGCCTCCCGACCGCGTGGGAGGTCATGCGTGGGCGAGGCGACCGCGGCTCTCACGTCCGTTGCGATCCGGGAGCGACCGGGGACGCCGGAGCAGTCGATGGGATGGAACAGCCGTGCGGTGCGGTATCGGCGCCCGGTACGTCCGGCGACACGCGGCTGCGGTATCCTCTCCTTGCGGCCGTTCGTATCCTTACGGCGATCGGGAATGAACCTGCCCTTCACGGAGCACCAGTTCTTCGAGGTCTTCGCCGCCTATAACCTGGCGGTGTGGCCGGCGCAGTTCCCGCTGACGGTGCTGGCGATTGTGCTGGCGGTCCTGGTGATCCGGGCGCCGGAGAGGGCGGGGCGCGCCGTAGCCTTCGGCTTGGCGTTGCTATGGTGCTGGCTTGCGCTGGCCTATCACCTGGCGTTTTTCTGGAGCATCAATCCGGCCGCACCCTGGTTCGCCGGACTTTCCCTGGCCGCGGGCGCCGCGTTCGCCTGGATGGGTGCGGTGCGCGGATGCCTGCGATTCGAGCGGGGCATGCCCGCGCGCAAACTCGCCGGACTGCTGGTCGTCGTCTGGGCGCTGGCGATTTATCCTGCCATCGGCGCAGCCGTTGGCACCCGGTATCCGGCGGCGCCCACGTTCGGACTGCCCTGTCCCACGACCATTTTCACCTTCGGGATGCTGCTCATGGCCGCACCGCCGCTGCCGAAGGCCGTTGTGCTGGCCCCCTTGGTTTGGGCGATAATCGGTTCGGCTGCCGCATTTGCGCTGGGCGTCATCCAGGATCTGAGCCTGGTGGTCATGGCGGCGCTGGGACTGTACCTGCTGCTGCGCGCCCCGGCGTCCACCGGCAGGCCGTCGCGGCCCTGAACCGGGTGCCGCCTCATGTCTTGGCCGGCGGCGGTCCTTTTCATGCGCTGCGCTGCCGGCTTTCCCCTAGAATCGAGCGGGACGTCGGCGGCTGCGCGGTGCTCGGCCCGTGAACCGATTGAGGAGTGTCTGAATGGCCCTCGACACGGGCGTGCTGATCCTTGTTCTCTGCGCAGCCGCGCTGCACGCAACATGGAACGCCCTGGTCAAGGCCGGTGGCGATCGCCTGGTGATGACCACCCTGGTCATGTTCGGCCCGGCGCCGGTGTGCATGGCGGCGCTGTTCGTCCTGCCCCCGCTCGCGCCGGCCGCCTGGCCGTTCCTGCTGCTGTCGACCGCGATCCACTATGTGTACTACGCCCTGCTGATCGGCGCCTACACCCACGGCGACCTGAGCCAGGTGTACCCGATCTCCCGCGGCGCGGCCCCGGCCCTGGTGGCGGTCGCCGCCTGGGTGTTCGTCGGCGAGGCGTTGAGCGGCGCGGAGATCGCGGGCGTCGTGATCGTCTCGGCCGGCATCATGAGCCTCGCCTGGCGGCGCGGCGTCCGGGCGGCCGCCGAGACCCGGGCCCTCGTCCTTGCCATGCTCAACGCCGGGGCGATCGCCTCCTATCTGATCGCCGACGGCATGGGCGTGCGCCTGGCGGGCGAGCCGCTCACGTATATCGCCTGGCTGTTCGTGCTGGAGGCGCTGCCCCTGCTCGGCTTCACGCTATGGCGCCGGCGCGGCCGGATCGCCGCCGCGTTCGGGCCGCGGCTGAAGCTGGGGCTGTTCGGCGGGCTCATTGCCGGACTGTCCTACGGCATTACCATCTGGGCCATGAGCCGGGGCCCCATGGCGCACATCGTCGCCCTGCGCGAGACCAGCGTGCTGATGGGGGCGGCGTTGGGAATTCTGGTCCTGAAGGAGCCGTTCGGACGGCACCGGCTGGCCGCCGCGACGGTGGTGGCCGGGGGCGCGATCCTGCTGAACTCCGGGCTGTGAACGCCGTTCGGTGAATACCGGTTGCGCCGATCGGCGGTCGCTGGTGGAGGCCTCGGAAACGCGCGTCTACGGCAGCGTGGTGCCCTTGCGCTATCCTGCACCCGATCGGGATCGGCCGAGCACCGTGCGCGCCAAGGCTCCCGCCCCGCCCCTGCCAGCTGGCGCTCGGCATCGCCGAGCGACTCGGGAGTCGGACCATGCCGATCCTTGCCCGCCTGCTGTTCGTGCTGTTGGCGCATGCCGTGGCCGCTTCCAGGTTGGCGGGCGCACCGGACGCGCAAGACGAGGACTTGGCGACACTCGCGCGGACGTTGAGCGCGTGGATCTCTGCCGAGACCGCGCTGGCGCCGCCCCCGGAGCCGCGGATCGTGCTGGTCGCGAAACGGGAGCTGATCCGCAAGGTCTGGGGCGACCGTCCCGCCGCCGGAACGCGCCTGACGATCGAATCCTTGTACGATCGCCGGGCAGGGATTGTGTACCTGCGCGACGATTGGGACCGCGCAGACGTCGTGCACCGCAGCCACCTGGTGCATGAGCTCGTGCACCATTTTCAGCATTTCCACCAGGTCGAGGCCGCCTGTGGCGCCGCGCTGGAACCGCTGGCTTACGCCCTGCAGGTGCAATGGCTGGCCGAGCATGGCATCAGCGACGGCTATGGGGCCCTCGGCACCGACGAGGCAACCGTGCGGTTCCTGTCCATCTGTCCCGGCGGGTGAGCCATCCGCCGGACTCGAGGCGGCTCCGGCGCGCGAGCCTCACGGCGCGCGCAACGGGTCCAGCCCGTGGTAGAGATACGCCTCCCGGGCCGGATCGTCGAACATGAACTCGGCCAAGCGCGGCCCCCATGCGCTGCCTTTTCGGGCGGCGACGAAATAGTCCGTGTGCACGGTACCGGCCGCGCCCGGCAGCTCGAGCATCTCGAACAGGTCGGGGAATACCCGGCAGTACCGCAGCGCCAGGTGGGAATAGAGCACGGCGACGTCGGCCCGCCCGCCGGCGAGCGCCGCAGGCGCTTCGCGATGGTGAACGTGCTCGCCGTGGACCACCCCGTGCGTGCCGGCTGCCAAACGCCGCTGCAGCGCATCGGCGTCCAGGCCCCGCGCCCGAAATGCACCCGTCAGCGTCTCCGCATACACCTCAAAGCTGGCGGTCTCACGCTCGGGATTCGAGATGAACAGGCGCACGTCCGCGCGCTGCAGATCGGCTGGCCCGCGTATGGCCTTGGGATTGGCGCGCCGCACCAGCAGTGCCTGACCGCGACTGCGGGCAAAGGCGAGCGACTGTCCGAGCGGGCGCAGTGTGCCGACCCGTTCCATATAGGCCCGCGGACCGATGAAGGCGTCGGGTTCCAGAGACAGGCGCAGGTGACCGAGGCGCACGCCGCCGGCCGCGAGCATCTTGAGCAGCAGCGGCGGCGGCAGCGTCAGGTAGAGCACATCGCCCACGTCGGGGTGGCGGCGGACGAACGCCGCCAGGGTCTGCGCCAGCGCCATGTGATGGTTGCCGTCGGAGAACAAGGTCAGGCGGGCGCGCGCGGGATCACCGTGGACGTCCAACACGCAATTGCTGCCCCGGTCGTGCCAGATGAGCTCGCCGGGCTCGGCGGGCGCCGCCAGCTCGGTCGGCCATGACAGCGACTCTTCGGACATTCGGGTTTCCGGGCGCGCGGGGTACCGGGGAGTGTAGCGGAACTCCGGGGTGGGCAGCGCCCGGGGCGATTGGCCGAGCGGATCCCGTGACGCACCGCCGCTCGAATCATCGCGTACAATGATGGCGGGCCGTGCGGGCGGGCCATCCCACGCCACGCTCGCCGAGGCCGACCGCGGACACGCCTGGGAGCGCCGCTCCCCGGTCTCCGCCGGATCAACCCGTTGGGGAGGGACGTGCGATGCACTTACACGGCGTGTTTGCCGGTGCGGCACTGATGCTCGGCGCGGTCCCGGGTGCCCTGGCCGCGACCGAACTGAGCCGTATGACCGAGGATCCCGAGCACGTCCGGACCTGGAACCGCTTCGCCGACGACCTCTATCGTCTCCACCAGCAGCGCGTCTCCGGTCGTGAGATTCGTACCGAGGAATCCTTCGGCGGCTACGGCGGTACGGTGGGCGATCCCGAGTTCTACCGGGAGGTCGAATACTTCGATCGCGCGACCGGTCGCCTGCTGAGCCGCATCCAGTGGGAGCGGCAGAATCCAGACACCATCCATGTCATCGAGGTGTTCGTCCATGACAGCAAGGGGCGGGTGGTGCGCGATTACCTTGCAGCGTACTTACCGGAGTTTCGCAACGCACCGATCCAGACGTTGATCAACCTCCATGGCTACGATGACCAACTGCATGGTTTCCGCCAGTTCGACGCCTCCGGAAATCGAATCTACGAGCAGTGTCGAGGCGAGTACCTGGGGACGTCGGTGTTCATCTCCCTGGACGAAGACCGCTTACCGCCCTATGGCGACGACCCCGATCTGTTCGAGTCCGGGCCCTATCTGGCCTGTTTCGAGTACGTTCCGATCCAGGCGGGGCCCTACGTGAACCCATTGACCGACGCCGATAGCGGGCCGGTCGGTAGCGGGGGGACGCGCACCTCGGAGCACGCAGAAGCCGTGCTTTCCGGACTGAACCAGAAGATCGCCGACCATCCAGACGACGGATCGCTGTATCTCCAACGCGGCAGGACGTTGTTCGACCTGCACGAGTTCGAGGCGGCCGCGGCGGACTTCGCCGCGGCGCTGCAGCGCAACGGGCAGTTGGACGAGGCCCAATTCTGGCAGGGCATGGCCCTGGGACGGGCCGGGCGGCTCGACGAGTCCATCCGGGCGCTCACCGAGTATCTCGAGCGCCACCCCGGTGACTCGCGGGCGTATACCAAACGCGGCGTTCGTCATATCTGGAACGGCAACCTGGCTGCGGCCAAGCAGGACCTGACCCGTGCCATCGAACTTGATCCCGGCAACGCAGAAGCGCATGACGACCTGGGCGTCATCTATGCCCACGGCAAGCAATTCGACACTGCCCTGCGCCACTTTCGCCGCACGGTCGCCCTGGATCCAACCTATCAGAAGGGTTTCCACAACCTGGCCATGGCGCTGCATCTCACCAGCCAGCCCACTCCGGCGCTGGAGGCCGTCAACCGGTCCCTGCGCTTGCTGCCCGACAGCCGGGACAGCCTGCTGTTGAAGGGCCAGATTCTGCTGAGCCTGGGCAGGAAGACCGAGGCCGAGAAGCTGTTCCAGCAGGCGGAGTTTGCACCCGAGCACGGCGACTGGACCGAACGCTTTCCGGTGCGATGATTCCGGCACCCGCCGTGCGGGAACACACCCGCAGTGACGCCGGAGACGGCGCTGGCGAGTCCGGTCCAGCGACGCCGCGGCGGTCCACCCGAACGCCTCAACCCGGCGAACGGTCCGGCTGCGCCCCTGGTGCCTCCCGGGACTTTTCCTAGACTTTGCAGTCGGGTCCTGGGACGGTGCAGCCCTCCGCCGAGCACCGGATGTTGCCGGACTCCGCGACACAGCACTCAGCCATGTGCCTCATCCGGCGCAGAGCCCGCTGATGCCGTTCCCGGCGGGCAGTCCAAAAACCCCAGAATTGGCGGTGGGTTGGCGTATACATGTCTGTGCGAAACGACGCGTCTTCCGAGAGCCCCGGCTCCGAGGTTGCCATCGACGCTGGCCGGGCGCGTCACCCGGTGATCGGCATCGGTGCCTCGGCGGGTGGTCTGGAGGCACTGCGGGCGGTATTGGCCGGCCTCCCATCGGCGGGCGAATGCAGCTACGTGGTGGCCCAGCACATGGCGCCCCACTACCGCAGCATGCTGGCCGACCTGCTCGCGCGGGATGCCGCCGTGCGGGTGCAGGAGGTGACCGACGGTGCGGTTCCGCAACACGGCACCGTCTACGTCACGCCCGCCAACTACGACATCGTGCTCAACAAAGGCCGGTTTCGATTGCTGCGGCCGCAGGAGCGCATCGGCCCCAAGCCGTCGGTGGACAAGCTGTTCATCGCCCTCGCAGAGGAACTGGGTGAGGACTGTGGCGGCGTCATCCTCTCGGGTACCGGGAGCGACGGCTCGCGGGGGGCACGGGCGATTAAGGCGGCGGGCGGGTTCGTCATCGCCCAGGACCCGGAATCGGCAAAGTATGACGGCATGCCGCGCGCGGCCATGGACAGCGGAGCCGTGGATCTGGTGCTCGCTCCGCAGGACATTGCCGCCCGCCTGCCCGAACTGATCAGATCCGGTCCGGTTGACCTTGCGGGCGGTGACGATGGCGGCGGCGGCGAACCGTTTCGGGGGCTCCTCGACCTGCTCAGGCGCCGCACCGGGGTCGACTTCACCCGTTACAAGCCGAACACCATACACCGGCGGGTGCAGCGGCGCATGGCCGCCAACCGCATCGAAACCATCGCCGAGTACCGCGATCGTGTCCGTGATGACGGCACGGAGCTGCAGCGCCTGTTCCAGGAGCTGCTGATCTCGGCGACGGCGTTCTTCCGCGACCCGGAGCATTACCGGGCGTTGAAGGATATGCTCCGCCAGCGTCTCAAGGATCGGCGGCGCGACGCCCCGATCCGGGTCTGGAGCGCCGGGTGCGCCACCGGGGAGGAGCCCTACTCCCTCGCGATCCTTCTGTCGGAGCTGGTGGCGGAACTCGAACTCGAACTCGACTGCGGGATACAGGTGTTTGCCACCGACCTCGACGAGCGAGCCATGAACGTGGCGCGCCGCGGGAATTACCCGCGCGAGAGTTTGGAAGAGGTCTCCGAGGACATCGTCAGCACCTATTTCGAGCCGCGGGAGAGCGGCTATCAGATCCTGAAGGCGGTGCGCGAAAAGGTGGTGTTCTCTCGCCATGACCTGACCCGCGATCCGCCCTTTCTGCGCCTCGATCTGATCGCCTGTCGCAACGTGTTCATCTACCTGGAACCGGAACTGCAGGAGCGGCTCATCAAGGCGTTTCACTACGCGCTCGTGCCCAGCGGCCTCTTGTTCCTGGGCAAGGCGGAGTCGCTCGGCGCCACGAAGTCCTTTTTCAGAAGCCTCAACACCCCGGGGAAGTTGTTCGAGCGCACGGGCCGCGCCGCGGACCCTGGCGTCACCTTCACCTCGTCCCGGCGGTCCCACAGCGCGCGCAGTGAGCAGCGCCTGGTGGATCGCAGGCGCGGAGAGAATGCTGCCGCGGCCGACCTGTTCTCGCTCATCAGGTCGTTTGCGCCGGATTCGGTGGTCGTGGACGAGGACTTCCGCGTGCGAGAGGTGTATGGGGAGGCGCGGCGATACCTCGCGATCCCAGAAGGTGCCTTGAGCTCCGCGGTGGACCGGCTTCTGCGCCCCGACCTGCAGAGCAAGACGATGACCCTGCTGCACCGCGTCCGGCGCAGCGGCGAGAACGCCCAGGGCATGCACTTCGAGGACACCCGGAGGGATGTTCGCGTCATCGTTCAGCCGCGGGTCTACTCGGTCGCACTGGCCGGTGAGCGCCATCTGGTGCTGAGCTTCGAATCCACCGAGGCGCCGCGGCGGGATGGTCCGCAGCAGGACGACGGGCCCGTGCAGCGGGAGGTCCAGGAATTGGAGCGGGAGCTCGCGGCCACCCGTGAGCATCTGCAGTCGGTCATCGAGGAGCAGGAGACCGCCAACGAGGAGCTGCAGGCGCTCAACGAGGAGCTCAATTCCGCCAACGAGGAGCTGCAGTCCACCAATGAGGAATTCGAAACCTCCAACGAGGAGCTGCAGTCCACCAACGAGGAGCTGACCACCCTCAACGAAGAGCTGAACATCAAGTCCAACGAGCTGTTGGAAGCGAACGCCTATCTCGCAGCGGTCCAGAACGCCATTCGCGATCCGTTGCTGATCGTGGACGGGGACCTGGACGTAGCGGGCTTCAACGACGCAGCACAGAAGACCCTGAAGATCGAGCAGGACCATCTACGCCGCAACGTGCGGCTGATTCCCGCCAACAATCCCGTGAACATCGCCTTCGACCTGATCGAGCGCTGCCTGCGCGAAGGTCGCAAGCAGGTGCTGCAGACCCAGACCGCGGACCAGGATTTCCAGATCCGTTGTGACCCGATTCTCAATCACCGCCAGCAGGTTGACGGCGTGGTGGCGTCGTTCATCGACAATACTCCGATTTCCAGCGGACTGCGCCGTGCCGAAGCCTCCGAGGCGCGCCTCGCCGCCCTGTTCGAGAATGTGCCGGGAATGGTGACCGTGAAGGATGTCGCCGGACATTACACTTATGTGAATCGACGGTTCTGCGCCTTGGTGGGAATGGAGCGCGGGCAGATCCTCGGAAAGCGCGACGAGGACCTGTTCGGCACCGACATCGCCGAGCGCATCCGCGTCAAGGATCAGGACGTGATTCGTTCGCGCTCCAGCCGCGCCGAGGAAGAGCACCTGAGCGACGAGCGGGGCGCCCGCGTGTTCTTGACCACCCGCTTTCCGCTGGCGGCGGCCGGCGGGCAGCCCGAATCCGTCTGTAGCGTGTCGACGGACGTGACCGAGAGTGTCGAATCGCGGCGCCGCCTGGAACTCGTTACGGAGGTCATCTCCGCATCCGCCGAGGCGATTCTCATCTTCGACGGACTGGACGTCCACGGCGAGCGCAACTATCGGGCGAGCTTCGTCTCCCGATCCGTGCGTCCCATCCTTGGCCTCGTCGCGGACGGGCTCGTCGGCCGCTCCTTGGACGATATCTGGAACCAGTGTTTCGCCCGCGCCCGCGGCGGCGCCGCCGCGCAGCTCTCCCAGCTCCTCACCGGCCGTGCGCGGGTGGTCGAGGTCGGCGTCCCGGGCTTCGGCGAGGCGCGTTGGTACGAGATCCGCGCGAGCTTCTACGCACCGGGCGACGCCGACCCGCACAACCACCTCTGTCTGATGATTGTCGACATCACAGAACGCAAGATCAGCGAGAACATCCTGCGGGAAAAGCAAGAAGAAGTACTGAAGGCGGCGAAGCTGGCAGCACTGGGGGAAATGGCCGCGGGCATCGCCCACGAGCTGAACACGCCGCTAAACACCGTGCAAAGCTACATCGATCTTGTCCGACGCTCCCGTCACGGCAGCTCGTACGATGGCGTGACGGTGGTCAAGGCGCTGGATGCCGTCGAGGACACGGTTCGAAACATGGCGGAGATCGTCACCGGCCTGCGCTCCATCGCCCGTCTGGACCTGGGAAACACGCGGCGCAACTGCGAGATCATCGGCATGCTGAACGAGATCATTCGGGTGTGCGATCTGCAGTTGCGCAACAAGGGAATCCCGATCGAGCTGCGGGCCGAGGTCGACGAGCTACACTTGTGGTGTCTGCCCACCCAGGTGACGCAGGTGTTCGTCAATTTGTTGAACAATGCGATCGACGCGGTGCGCAGCCTGGAGGAGAAGTGGATTCGCATTGAAGTCCACGACGATGACCCGGACGAGGTGCGTATCCGCGTGGTCGACAGCGGCAAGGGTATCCCGGAGAAGATCGCGGCCATGGTAATGACGCCGTTTTTTACCACCAAGGACGAAGGTACCGGCCTGGGGCTGAGCGTGTCGCGCTCCCTGCTCCGGGCCCAGGGAGGTGAGCTGCGCATCGATTTTTCCTGCGCCAACACCTGCATGGAAGTCGTGTTGCCGAGGCGAGATGATGGCTGAATCGAGCGAAGGCCGGGGCAAGCTCCTGGTGGTGGAGGACTCCGAGGACCTGGTGAATGTCTGGAGGATTCTTTTCAGCCACGCGGGCTTCAGTGCGCGGTTCTGCACGAGCGGCAAGGCGGCCGTGGCCCTGGTGGAGGAAGGCTACGTGCCCGACGTGCTGATCACCGACTACTACCTGCCGGATCTCACCGGATTGCAGGTCATCCACCAGGTGCGCGACCTGAGCCCCCATCTGCGCTGTCTGATGGTGACCGGCAACTCCGATGATGTGTTTCTGCGCCGCCTGGACGCGGAGGGCATCGAGGTCATCTGCAAGCCGGCGAAGTTCGACGACCTCGAGGCGCGCTTGAGCACTATGGTTTAAGGCGCGTCGTTGCGCGCCCGCCAGGCGACTACGACGCGGCATCCGCTGCGCTTCCGGGATCGGCGTACTCCCCCCGGGCGGTAAGTGGGCCCGAAATACGGGATTCCCCGATCCGCGCGCGCGGCGCGGGAGCTACACTTCGACTGGCCGCGAATGCCGCAGTGCCGGCGGGCGCTGCGCAGCGCCGCGATGCACATCGCAACCGCGCCGAAAGTCGTCGCGCCGGGACGAGGCGAATGTCCGAATCCAACGAAGGTCGTGGCACGCTGCTGGTGGTGGAGGACTCCGAAGACCTGGTGGAGGTCTGGAAGATCCTCTTCGCCCACGCGGGGTACGCCGCCCGGTTCTGCGCGACCGGACAGGCTGCCCTCGCCCTGGTGGACGAGGGCTACGCGCCCGATGTGCTGATCACCGATTTTTATCTCCCGGACCTCACGGGGCTGCAGGTGATCCGCCAGGTACGCGCCCGGAACGCCGGGGTGCGCTTCCTGATGGTAACCGGCCACTCAGACGAAGACTTCCTGCAACGTCTCAGGGAGGAGGGGATCGAGGTTATCTGCAAGCCGGCGAAGTTCGACGGCCTGGTGGCGCGTTTGAGTGCCATGATCGACGGCGACACCCCTATATGATCTCCTCGGCCAGGGCATGCGATCCATGCAGCTCGATCAGGCGCTCGAGCTCTGTGCGCAGCAGGTTGTCTTCGTCCCCATCGAGCGCCCCTTCTCCCTCCAGCCGCGCCAGGGTGCCGGAGTCCACGGCCTCGCGCAGCATGCCCAGGGTGGGTGGGCGGTCGCTGCCGCGCTCGTCCATCACCGTCCGGATCAGCGTGGTGAGCTCTGCGCTGCCCCGGTAGCGCACGAAACTCTCGGCCGCCGCCTCGGACCCGTACCGGTCGATCAGCGCCTCCAGTTCCGCGGCGACGCTGGGTGCCTGGCGGGGGTCCAGCCGCCGAAGCCGCACGAGCCTGTCGATCAGCCCGCCGCGGCCGTGTTCCAGGACCACTCCCAAGGTCGCCTCCTGGGTGCGCTCCGGGTCGTCGATCACCGCTCGCAACAGCCGGGACAGCCCCGGACTCACCTCGCCGGCCACCTCCGGTTCCACTTCCATACCGCGGCTCCTGAAGTTTGCTGCACACCGGTTCAGGGTAGAACCGCCCACCGGCCTGGCAGTGGAGGTCGGCCTGTGGCAGTACTATTCCGTGGGGGGTCGAGCCGCCGGCCGTGCGGGCGCCGGTGCAACTGCACAGAAGGAGTGTGATCATGGAGCGACGCAACCTCCCGCTGCTGGCAGCGCTGCCGGCAGCACTGCTGGCCTTCCTGCCCCTTGGAGTCGCCCAGGCGGAAACCCTCGAGACGCGCGGCGGCCCGGTCACCGTGGAGACGGTCGTGGAAGGTCTGGAGCACCCCTGGGGTTTCGCGTTCCTGCCCGACGGCCGGATGCTGGTGACGGAGCGCCCCGGGCGGCTGCGCATGGTCTCGACCGACGGCGAGCTGTCGCCACCGCTGTCGGGGGTTCCGAAAGTGTTTGCCCAGGGCCAGGGCGGGCTCCTGGACGTCGCGCTGGATCCTGATTTCGACACCAACGCCCTGGTGTACCTCTCCTATGCCGAGCCCGGTGACGGCGGAGCCTCCACGGCGGTGGCCCGCGGCAAGCTGGCGGAGGGTGCGCTGGAGGATGTGGAGGTGATCTTCCGCCAACGACCCAAGGTCAGCGGCGGCAACCACTTCGGCTCGCGCCTGGCGTTCGCGCCCGACGGTCTGCTGTTCGTGACCATGGGGGACCGGTTCAAGTTCGAGCCCGCCCAGGATCTGTCCAATCACCTCGGGACCGTCGTTCGCATCCACCCCGACGGGACCGTGCCCGAGGACAATCCGTTCGTCGGCCAGGACGGGGCGCTGCCGGAAATCTGGTCCTACGGACACCGCAACATTCAGGCGGCCGCCGTGCACCCGGAAACCGGCGCTCTGTGGGAAATCGAGCATGGGCCTAAGGGCGGCGACGAGCTCAATGTCGCCGAGGCCGGGCGCAACTATGGTTGGCCCCTGGTGAGCTGGGGCGTGCATTACGACGGCGAAGAAATCCCCGATCCGCCCACACGCCCGGATCTGGCCGCTTCGCTGGTGCAGTGGACACCGGTGATCGCGCCCTCCGGGATGACGTTCTACACCGGTGAGGTGTTCGGCGCATGGCGCGGGAACCTGCTGGTGGGTGGCCTGGTCTCGCGGGGTATCGTGCGCCTGAGTCAGGACGGAAGGAGCGCCAAGGAGGAGGAGCGCATCGACCTGGACGCCCGCATCCGAGATGTCGCTCAGGGGCCGGACGGGGCCGTCTACGCCCTCACCGATCATGACAATGGCGCGATTCTGCGCCTGACGGCCGGGCAGGGCAGGCGCTGAGCCTCGGGGGGTCCCTAATCCCGCGTTTCTGACCCCTGTATTCTCCGTCCCGCCCCTGGTAGGGTGGGCGCCCTCCTCTGGGCAACCCGGTTGACGCCCATGCCCGAGCGCCGCCGCTCCTCCCGCTTCCCGATCGATGCCGTCGCGCGCCTGCAGCCTTTGGGCGGGCAGCCGGTGGATGCGCACGCCTACAGCGTGGCGCTCGGTGGCATGAGCCTGCGCAGCCCCGCTCCCCTGGAGCCCGGCCATTGGGTGGACCTGGAGTTGCCCCTGCCCTTGGATGGGGGCGCCAATCGCCTGCGGGCCCGCTGCCGGGTGAACCGCTGCACGGCCCTCGATCCGGGGCCCGGCCATCGCATCGGCCTGGTGTTCGAGCGGCTGGATAGCCGGGCCATGGCCCTGCTGGATCGCTACTTCAGCGGCCGACGGCGTTTGTCCGAAGACACCGGGGGCGACTGAACTGGTGGAACATCAGCTTCTTAGCGAAAATCGCTTGACCGAAAGATTTGGGCAAATATAATTGCCGCAAAAGCTTCGGAGTCGTTGGCCATGATCGAGAGCAGCCGATCGAACGCACCGCTGGCGGGGGAGTCCTCCCGCGCCGAGCACACCAGTGCCATCGTTCAGGCATTTCGGATCGTTTTTCGCTCCATCCAGGAACATTCCCGCTGGGTGGAGAAGCAGTGCGGTGTCAGCGCAGCACAGCTGTGGACCCTGTGGGAATTACAGGCGCGACCGGGGCTGCGGGTCTCTGAGCTGTCCCGAGCCCTGTCCATCCACCAGTCCACCGCCAGCAATCTGTTGGACAAGCTGGAACGCAAGCGCCTGATCACCCGCGAGCGCCGCGGCCCCGATCACCGGGTGGTGCGCCTGTATTTGACGGACCGGGGCCGCGCCCTGGTGGAGCAGGCGCCGCGCCCCGCCCAGGGCGCCCTGTCCAGCGCCCTGGCGGCGTTGCCCGATGCGGCACTCGCCGAACTGGACGGGCAATTGACCGCCCTGGTGGCGGCGATGCACGTGCCGAACGCGGACGCGGCCCTCGAGCCGCTGTCCGGCGACTAGAACAACGGCGCCCGGCGCAGCGAACGCCCTTGGCCGCCCGGTTTGGCGGCCGTGATCGGACGGATACCCACCCGCGGCGCGCTGCGCCGCGGCGAGCGGACCAGACAACCCCGGAGAGATCCTATGTCGAGCGTGCTCAACATTTCCGACGGCCTGCGCGCGCCCCGTGGGGGCAGCGTCGAGCCGCGGCGCTTTCAGGTCTATACCGAGCGGCAACTGGATAAGATCGAACCCCTCGCGGCCTTGTCCGCCGAGCAGCGGTTCGAAATGCGGGTGGTCGCAAACGTGTTGCCGTTTCGCGTCAATCAGTACGTGATCGAGAAGTTGATCGATTGGGACGATGTCCCCGACGACCCGATGTTCCAGCTCACCTTCCCCCAGCGCGGGATGCTGGCGCCGCAGCAGTACGCGCGCATGGCCGAGGCGATGGGCAGGGGCGCGGACAAGCATGAGGTCGGCGCCCTGGCCGCGCAGATCCGCAGCGAGCTCAATCCCCATCCAGCGGGGCAGCAGCAGCTCAACGTGCCGGTGCTCGATGGTGAGCCCCTCGATGGCATGCAGCACAAATACCGCGAAACCGTGCTGTTCTTCCCCAGTCAGGGCCAGACCTGTCACAGCTACTGCAGCTTCTGTTTCCGTTGGGCGCAGTTCGTCGGCGACAAGCAGCTGCGCTTCGCCGCGAAGGAGGCAGACCATCTGCATCGTTACCTGCGCGCCCACCCGGAGGTATCCGACCTGCTGGTGACCGGCGGTGATCCCATGGTCATGAAGACGGCGAACCTGGGCCAATACCTGCGCCCGTTGGCCGAGGACCCCACCCTCGAGCACGTGCAGACGGTGCGCATCGGCAGCAAGGCGCTGACGTTCTGGCCCTATCGCTTCGTCACCGACACGGACGCCGACGACCTCTTGCGGCTGCTGGAAACCCTGGTCGCGCGCGGCAAGCACGTCGCGTTCATGGCGCACTTCAATCATTGGCGGGAGATGGACACGCCGGTCGCCCGCGAGGCTATCCGTCGTATCCGCGAAACCGGCGCCCAGATCCGCACGCAGTCGCCGCTCATCGCCCACATCAACGATTCCGCCCAGGTGTGGTCGCGCATGTGGCGCAACCAGGTCCGCCACGGATTGATCCCCTATTACATGTTCGTCGAGCGCGACACCGGGGCGAAGCGCTACTTCGAGGTGCCCCTCGAGCGCGCATGGCGCATCTACCGTGATGCCATGCAGCAGGTCTCTGGTCTGGCGCGCACCGCCCGCGGGCCCAGCATGAGCGCCGGCCCCGGCAAGGTGGAGATTCACGGCGTCACCGAAATCCAGGGAGAGAAGGTGTTCGCGCTGCGCTTCATACAGGCTCGCAACCCCGACTGGGTTCAGCGGCCGTTCTTCGCCCGCTACGACGAGCAGGCCACGTGGCTCGATGATCTGCAGCCGGCGTTCGGTGAATCGGAATTCTTCTTCGAACGGGAATACGCGGCGATGTGCGATGCGGGCGCGTCCAACTAGACTGATGGCCACCGCCCCGGCGCCAAGCGAATACGGCCGGGATCTGACAGGCATCCCGATCACCCGCGGCGGAGTGCGGCCGGACCAGGCGGTCCGGCTTGCGGCGCAGCGGTGGTTGCTGCAACGGGATACGAAGTAAGAAAGGATTCTGAACATGATGGGAGACGGCACCGCCCGGCCCGTCATCATCGGCGAAGTGCTCTACGACCGCTTTGAAGACGGTAGCGCAGTCCTGGGTGGAGCACCCTTCAACGTTGCGTGGCACCTGCAGGGCTTCGGGCTGGAGCCGCTGTTCATCAGCCGAGTCGGCTCCGATTCCGCGGGTGCCGCGATCTACGCCCGCATGCTCGAGTGGGGCATGGGTGTCGACGGTCTGCAGCTCGACCCCCGGCATCCCACCGGCGCGGTGAAGGTGGAGCTGTCCGGCGGCGAGCCCCGCTACGACATCTGCACCGATCAGGCCTACGATTACATCGATGCCGACGCCGTGCACCGGTTGCTGGGCGGCGTGCCGGGCGCGTTGCTCTATCACGGGACGCTCATCGCCCGCAGGCCCGAGTCCCGAGCGGCGCTTGCCGCCTGCATTGACGCGGCCCTGCCGGTGTTCGTGGACGTCAATCTGCGCGCGCCCTGGTGGGATCGGAGCACGCTGCTGAGCGCCGTGCGCCACGCCCGATGGGCGAAGGTCAACGAAGGGGAACTGACCACCGTGCTGGACGGCGTCGAGGTTCGCAGCGGGCACGAGGCGGACGCCGCGTTGTGTCTGCGGCGCGAGTTCGATCTTGAGGGGGCGATCGTTACCCTGGGCGAGCGCGGTGCCCTGTGGGCCGAGTCCGATGGCGTGCACCAGGGCACGCCGCCCGCGCAGGAGTCGGTGGTGGATACCGTCGGTGCGGGCGACGCCTTCAGTGCGGTGGCGATTTGCGGACTGCTGCGCGGGTGGAGTGCCCGCCAGACCCTGCACCGCGCCCTGGCGTTCGCCTCCCGACTGTGCACCGTGCGTGGCGCGACGGTGTCGGACCGGGACTTCTACCGCGCTGCACGCGACCAATGGGCACATGGCGAAGCCGACCACGAACACTGAGTCCGGGCTCTACATTGCGCTGATAAGCGTCCACGGGCTGATCCGCGGCAGTGACCTGGAGCTCGGGCGAGACGCCGATACGGGCGGGCAGACCAAATACGTGGTGGAGCTCGCCCGGGCACTCGCCGAGCACGAGGACGTCGAGCGGGTGGACCTGTTTACCCGCCAGGTGATCGACGCGAAGGTCAGCCCCGATTATGCGCAGCCGAGCGAGGATCTGGGCGGCGGTGCCGCGATCGTGCGGCTGCCCTGCGGGCCGCGCCGCTACTTGCGCAAGGAGGTGCTCTGGCCGCACCTGGACGTGTTCATCGACAACGCCGTGCAGTACATCAGCGCCCTCGGCCGCTCCCCCGACGCGATCCACAGCCACTACGCCGACGCCGGCCACGTGGGCGCGCGCCTGGCGCAGTTGCTCGGCGTACCCCTGGTGCACACCGGCCACTCACTGGGACGGGTGAAGCGCGAGCGCCTGCTGGCCAACAAGGTCAAGCCGGAGGTGGTGGAGTCGCAATACAACATGAGCCAGCGGATCGAGGCCGAGGAGATCACCCTCGGAAACGCCGAGCTGGTGGTGGCCTCCACCTCGCAGGAGGTCAGGGAGCAGTACAGCCAGTACGAGAACTATCATACCAAGCGCATGGTGGTGATCCCGCCGGGCACCGATCTCACCGCCTTTCGCCCGCCGCGGCCCGACGACCCGACACCGGCCATCGCCGCCGAGGTCGGCAAGTTCCTGAGGGACCCCGGCAAGCCCATGATCCTCGCACTGTCGCGACCCGACGAGCGCAAGAATATCGCCACCCTGGTGCGCGCCTACGGCGAGAATCGGCAGCTGCAGGAGCTGGCCAACCTGGTGATCGTGGCCGGCAACCGGGACGATGTCCGCACCATGGAACGCGGGCCGCGCGAGGTGCTCACCGATCTGCTGTTGCTCATCGATCGCCACGATCTCTACGGTCGGGTCGCTTATCCCAAGCACCACCACGCCGAGGACGTCCCGGACCTTTACCGATTGGCGGCCCAACGTCAGGGTGTGTTCGTCAATCCCGCGCTCACCGAGCCCTTCGGCCTGACCCTGATCGAGGCGGCCGCCAGTGCGCTGCCGGTGGTGGCCACCCGCGACGGCGGCCCCATGGACATCATGAAGCGCTGCGACAACGGAGTGCTCATCGACCCGCTGAACGCCCGCGCCATGGGGCGGACGCTGGTTCGGGTATTGAGCGACCAGACGCGCTGGAAGCGCTGGTCGGACAACGGCTGTCGCTGCGCCACCGCCCATTACTCCTGGGGCGCCCACGTGGAGACCTATCTGCAGCGGCTGCGCAAGGTGCTCGGGCCGCGGCCGCGCACCCGGCCGCTTACCCGGGTGCGCAGCCGCATGCCTTCCCTGCAGCGCCTGGTGGTGTGCGATGTGGACTCCGCCCTGGTGGGCGACCGCGACGCGCTTGCCACACTGCTCGAACGCATCCGCGCCACCCAAGGACGCATCGGGCTCGGGGTGGTGACCGGCAGGGGACTTCAGCAGGCGCTGCCGCTG